>ERZ761609.80-NODE-80-length-142117-cov-43.926405_pt1 | contig 142117 bp, 126 predicted proteins | sample MGYA00511163_ERZ761609 | MGnify/ENA primary metagenome ERZ761609 (study PRJEB28899, sample SAMN02445070) | bioreactor sludge metagenome | biome: EBPR sludge | place: Australia: Brisbane, Thorneside Wastewater Treatment Plant | collected 2011-12-16 ... | reverse complement strand
TTCGCCGTCGTTTGTGCGCGATGTTGGGCGAGACGCCTGAAGCGCTGCGCGACCTGTCGATCTCCATAGAGCGAGTCGGCGATGTCGCGAAACAACAGGGACGCTGGGGCGATGCGCAAAGCGCGTATGAAGAGAGTTTGGGTATTCGCCGTCGTTTGTGCGCGATGTTGGGCGAGACGCCTGAAGCGCTGCGCGACCTTGCCGTGTCATTGTCGAAATCAGGTGATTTGTGTGCCGGACAAAATCAGCCCGCAGCTTTTTATTACTTTGAAGGACTTGAAATTGGCAAACGTTTGGCACAAATGTTACCTGATTTGCCTGATTACGCGATGGTACAACCGTTCTTTCAAAGCAGGCTGGATACTTTGAGCCGCGATACGATTGTATAATGTTGCCGGAACTCACCCCTGCCTTCATCCTGCGCCGTAACCCCTACCGCGACACCAGCCTGCTGCTGGACATGTTCACCTTCGAGGCAGGCAAGATCACCTGCGTTGCCAAATTCACCAAAGGCAAGGGAACGCGCACCAAAGGGATGCTGGAACCCTTCCGCTTGCTGGAGGCACATTGGCAGGGCAGGGGTGAAGTCTTCACCCTGACCCAGGCTGACGAAACCCGCCGCTACCCGCTCAAGGGCGCCGGTCTGATCCGCGCCATCTACGCCAACGAATTGCTGTTGCGTGCCTTGTGGCAACACCAGCCACAGCCAGAACTGTTTGCAGCCTATCAGCGTACTCTGGTGCGTTTGCAGGACACCGCCGATACCCTGGCACTGCCTTTGTTTGAACTGGAAGTGTTGGCAGGTGCAGGCTACGAATTAAACCTGTGGCACGATGATGCTGCAGGGCATGACATTGCGGCGTCGGTGCGCTATCGTTTCCGCCCGGAACGCGGTTTGTACCCGGATGCAGGTGAAGGCAAAGGTGTGCCGGTTTCCGGTAGCCTGCTGATTGCCCTGCGCGAACCGGATAGCCTGAGTGCCGACCAGCGACTGGAACTGCGTTACACCCTCGACTACCTGATCCAGATGCTGTTGAAAGGCAAAACCCTGAATGCGAGAAAGTTGCTCAATGAATAAGATCGAACTCGGCGTCAATATCGACCATATCGCCACCATCCGCCAAATGCGCGGTACGCCTTACCCCGACCTGCTGGAAGCGGTGCGCCTGGTGGAAGGCGCAGGCGCACATGCCATCACCATCCATCTGCGCGAAGACCGCCGCCACATTCAGGACGCTGACGCTTACGCCATTCGCCAGATGTGTACCCGCCGCCTCAATCTGGAACTGGCAGCCACCGATGAAATGGTCGGCATTGCCTGCGATGTGTTGCCGAATGATGCTTGCGTCGTTCCCGAAAAGCGCGAGGAACTCACCACCGAAGGCGGGCTAGATGTGATCGGTCAGTTTGAACGTATCCGCAAGGCAACCCAACGTTTGAATGCCGCCAATATCCGCGTATCCCTGTTCATCGAGCCGGACATCGAACACATCCGCCGTGTTCCCGACATTGGCGCCCCGGTGATTGAACTGCATACCGGCACGTATGCCAATGCCAGCGGTGAAGCCAAACAGCGTGAACTTGAGCGTATCCGCGCTGCGACCGAATTTGCCCACAGCCTCGGCATCCAGGTCAACGCCGGTCACGGGCTGGATTACCACAACACCCAAGCGATTGCCGCCATCCCGCTGATCCGTGAACTCAACATCGGCCATTCGATGGTGGCACGGGCGGTGTTCGTTGGCATCCATCAGGCCACCGTGGAAATGCTGGCATTGATGCAGGCGGCAAGAGCAGCAGCGTGACCATCCTCGGCATTGGCACGGACATCGTGGAAATCGCCCGCATCGAACAAATGCTGGCACGCCACCCTGACCGTTTCGCTGCCCGCATTCTGCATCCCGCCGAACGCGAACGTTTCGCCAGTGTCACCCACAAGGCTGCTTGGCTGGCAAAACGCTTCGCCACCAAGGAAGCCGTCGCCAAAGCCTTGGGGACAGGCATCGGCATGGACGCCCGTTTCCACGAAATCGAAACCACCCACGACCCACGCGGCAAACCGGTTATCTGCTTGCACGGTGCAACGCTGGCAACCGCCACCGCGCTGGGTGTAACATCATGCCAGCTTTCGGTTGCCGACGAGCGCACCCACGCGGTGGCCTTCGTCGTTTTGTCCCACTAATCCATAACAACAACGCATGACAACCTGGACAACTGCGCAAGTCACCGCGCTTGCCCCTGATGCCGCTTCGCTCAAAGCCGGTGAAAAACTCAGCCAGCCGCACCAATGGCAAACGTTGGGGCAAGCCGACGGCGTGGTGTGGGGTGAAATCAAGGGCAGCGGCAAAAACCCCTATCAGACTGCCATTGCCTTGGCGGAACCCGCTTTCAAATGCTCTTGCCCCAGCCGCAAATTCCCCTGCAAGCATGGGCTTGGGTTGGCGCTGGTATTGGCAGCCAACCCCGACAAACTGGTTGGCACAGAACCGCCCGCTTGGCTACAGGACTGGCTGGACAAACGCGGGCAACGCGCCCAGAAGCAAGCCGAAAAGGCCACCGCCAAAGACGAACCTGTCGATGAAGCCACCCTACAAAAACGCACCGCCGCCCAGCAAAAGCGCAATGCCGCCCGCGAAGACAAGGTAAGTGCCGGGATTGCTGAACTGCAACGCTGGCTATTCGACCTGATCCGCCAAGGCTTGGCGCAACAGGACGACAGCCAATGGCAACGCATGGCTGCCCGCATGATTGATGCCCAAGCCCCTAGCCTTGCCCGTCGCCTGCAATCCGCAGCCAGCCTGCGCTATCAGGGTGGTGCATGGCAGGAAAAACTGCTGGCGGAACTCGGCAAGCTCCATCTACTACTGGAAGCCTGGCAACGTCGTGACCACCTGTCCGCCGAAGTACAGGCTGATGTATTGGCACAAATCGGTTTCAGCCACAGCAAGGAGGAATTGCTGTTGCTCGATGGCATTACCGACCATTGGCAAGTGGTGGGGCAACGGCAGGAAGATGACGGGCAAATGCGTACCCAGCGTACCTGGTTGTATGGTCAGAATTCACAGCGGTTTGCCTTGTTGCTGGATTTTGCGGTGCAGAATCAGCCGATGGCCTTGTATCCCTCTATTGGCGGTATGCTGGAAGGTAAGGTGATTTATTATCCGTCAGCAGTGCCGTTGCGGGCATTACCTCCGGTTCCCCCCATCCCCAACCCTTCCCCCGCAAGGGGTGAAGGGAGTAAAGACAGTAATGGTGAGAATTTCTTGTTCCCTCCCTCCTTGCGGGGGAGGGTTAGGGAGGGGGGAAGTTTAGCAGCCAATTTTGTAGCTTATGGTGAGGCTTTGGCTAAATGCCCCTGGCTTGGTCTGTTCCCCTTTGCCATTGCCAACGCCACCCCTGTCCGCCACGACAACCAGTGGCTGCTGGTCGACACTGAGCAGCACGTCGTCCCGCTCAATATCAGCGATGAACAGGCATGGATCTTGCTGGGCGCAAGCGGCGGACATCCGCTGCACGTATTCGGCGAATGGGACGGCTACGCCCTGCGCATCTGCGGCACATGCCAGCCAAGCGGGGAGGTGTAACATGCCACTACAATCAACCCTGCTCAAAATTGCCCTGCTGGGGACGGAACGCCAAACCCAAGTTCCACCAGCCAATGCCGTGCTGCAACCCTATCTGACGCAATTCTACCCGGATGGGAAAGTGCCGACCGACAGCCGCCGCGAAGCCGCTTTTCTGGGCATGGCCGCTCTTGCCACCCAGTATCAGGCAGCAGGCAGCTTGCCCGCCACGTTCACCGGCATATTGCCTGCCCCGGATGATAAGCCCGACTTGCCACTGATCCCGTCTGCTGCCGAAATCCACCTGCGGCGGATGCTGGCAGACAACAACCTGCGCCCGCTGCTGGACGGCTGGTTGGAGACCGTGGCAAGCAAACGCCTGCGGGTTGCGGTCAGTTTCATTCCGGCATTGATGGAACAAGCCCGCCAAAGCCGTGTCATCCGCCCGCTGATCAGTTCTGTGATCGGGCAACGCGGTCACTGGCTGGCGGTACAGAATGCCGACTGGCAAAACCTGCTGACCTTTGCCCCGGATGCCGACGCAACGGATGTCAGCGTGTGGGAAGAGGGCAACCCGGCGCAACGCAGCGAGTATTTGCAGCATTTGCGTCACCAGCAACCCGCCGCTGCCCGCGAATTGCTGCAAACCGTGTGGAAACAGGAAGCCGCCCAAGTACGGCAGGATTTGCTGCAAGCCCTGCGCACCAACCTGAGCGGTGACGATGAAAGCTGGCTGGAAAGCTGCCTTGATGACCGCAGCAAAGGTGTGCGCCAACTCGCCGCCGAACTGCTGGGCGGCTTGCCGGGTTCTGCTTTCAGCCAGCGGATGCAAACCCTGCTCCATAGCTGGTTGGAGGTACACGCCAAATCCGGCCTGCTCAACAAGCTGGGTGGTAAAAAACAGTTGCAGATCAACCTGCCGGAAAACTGGAATAAAAGCTGGTTGCGTGACGGCATCGAAGAAAAACCACCCCAAGGTAAGGGCGCAAAAGCTTGGTGGCTGGAACAGACACTCTCTTTCGTGCCACCCGCCTACTGGACGCAGCACTGGCAGCTTGCCCCGGCAGACCTGTTGGCGCTGGCGCAGGACAGTGACTGGAAAAGCGCCTTGCTGGATGGCTGGCAAACCGCCTTGCTGCGCTACCCGGATAGCGACTGGGCGAAGGTGTGGCTGACCCGTACCGATCCGCGCCATTCCCCCTTGTGGCAAACCCTTGCCCCGGCTGATGCTGAAATTACTGCATTTGATCTGCTCCAGCGCAGCGACAGTCTCGAACTGCTGGATGTGCTGACTCACCTGACCCACCCGTGGGATCAGGCGTTTTCCCTGCAAGTACTGGCACAGTTGCAGACACGCGCTACCCGCAAGCAACAGTACGTATACGCCGCCCATGCTGCGTGCCGCCACCTTGCTGCACACCTTGACCCGGCTTGCGTGGAGGATTTTGCCTGCCTGTTGCACGAACCTTTGCAGGATGAAAACCACCCGTTCCACCGCATCCTGACCGACACCCTGTTTACCCTGCGTTTCCGCGCCGACATGCTGGCCGCGCTGGAAACCACACCACCGAAGGATTAACCATGACCAACAATAATATCCAGGCCGCTTTACGCCAACATGCCGAAACCGAATTTGCCCACGAACTCGCCGCCCTGCGGGAACAGGACAGCCATGCCCGCCCGCCCAACTGGGTGTTGTCGCCGTGGGCAGTACGTACCTATTTGCTGGGTGGCAAGCTCGACGGCGGCATTGATATCACTCCCAAATACATCGGCAACCCGCGCCTGATCGAAATTGCCATTTCCACGCTGGCGACCGACCGCGCCCTGCTGCTGTACGGCCTGCCCGGAACAGCCAAATCGTGGGTGTCGGAACACCTTGCCGCTGCCATTTCCGGGCGTTCCACCCTGATTGTGCAGGGTACGGCAGGCACAGGCGAAGAAGCGATGCGCTACAACTGGAACTACGCGCAACTGATTGCCAAAGGCCCTTCCGCCGACGCACTGATTGCCAGCCCGGTGATGCACGCGATGCAAAACGGCCTGATTGCGCGGGTGGAAGAGTTGACCCGCATCCCGGCGGATGTGCAGGACACACTGATCACCATCCTGTCGGAAAAGATGCTGCCGATCCCTGAACTCAACACCGAATGCCAGGCGCAGAAAGGTTTCAACCTGATTGCCACCGCCAACAACCGCGACAAGGGCGTGAACGAACTTTCCAGTGCGCTGAAACGCCGTTTCAATACCGTGATCCTGCCGATCCCGGCAACACTGGAGGAAGAGGCAGCGATTGTAGACCGGCGTGTTGCCAGTCTGGGACGGGCGCTGGAGTTGCCTGCGGAAAAACCGGCACTGGCTGAAATCCGCCGCATTGTCACCATTTTCCGCGAACTGCGCAGCGGCGTGACCGCTGATGGCAAGACCAAGCTGAAAACCCCGACCGGCACGCTGAGTACGGCGGAAGCCATCTCCGTGATGGGCAGCGGCATGGCGCTGGCGGCACATTTCGGCGATGGCAGCCTGACGGCGCGTGATCTCGCCTCCGGTCTGGTCGGAGCGGTGGTCAAAGACCCGGTGCAGGACAGCGTGGTGTGGAAGGAATATCTGGAAACCGTGGTGAAAGAGCGCAGCGACTGGAAGGATTTGTATCGGGCGTGCAAGGAAGTATTGTGAGGTAAACGCCATGCCACACCACGTTTTCGGCATCCGCCACCACGGCCCCGGCTCTGCCCGCAGCCTCGTGCAGGCGCTCACTGCCTTGCAGCCGGATTGCATTTTGGTCGAAGGCCCGCCCGAAGCCGACAGCATCCTGCCGCTGGCAGTGCATGAGCAAATGCAGCCGCCGGTTGCCCTGCTGATCTACGCGCCGGACGAGCCGCAACGAGCGGTCTATTACCCCTTCGCCACCTTTTCCCCGGAATGGCAAGCCATCCGCTACGCCTTGGCGCAGCAGATTCCGGTGCGATTTATGGATTTGCCAGTGGGAATCAACTTCGCCCGTGACAAAGCCGCTGAAGAAGCCCCAGCCGAAACTGCCGAATCCGGCACTGAAGACAGCGACACCACCGCCATCCGCCGCGACCCACTGGCCTTGCTGGCAGAAGCCGCAGGCTACGCCGACAGTGAACGCTGGTGGGAACACATGGTTGAGGAACGCCAGGATTCCAGCCAACTGTTCCAGGCGATCAATGAAGCGATGAGCGCCCTGCGTGCCGAAGTGGATGCCCACAGCCCGCGTGACCCCGCCGAACACGAGCGCGAACAACTGCGCGAAGCCCATATGCGCAAGTGCATCCGCCAGGCGCACAAGGATGGTTTCCAGACCATCGCCGTGGTGTGCGGCGCATGGCACGCCCCCGCGCTGCAAACCCTGCCTGCCGCCAAGGCTGACGATGCCCTGTTGAAAGGTTTGCCCAAGCTCAAAACCACCGCCACCTGGGTTCCGTGGACACACGAACGCCTCAGCAATGCCAGCGGCTACGGCGCAGGTGTCGATGCCCCCGGCTGGTACGCCCACATCTGGCGTTCTTCGCTCCCTTCCCCCCTTGCGGGGGAAGGGCTGGGGAAGGGGGGGGACGGTCTAACCACACGGTGGTTGACGCAGGTGGCGCACACTTTCCGCCAGCAAGGGCTGGACATTTCCTCCGCCCATATCATCGAAACCGTGCGTTTGGCGGAAACCCTCGCCGCCATGCGCAGCCGTCCGCTGCCCGGCATTGCCGAACTCAACGAGGCAGTGCAAAGCGTGATGCTGTTCGGTGATGCCACCCCGATGCAATTGCTGCACCGTAAGCTGCTGATCGGCGAATCCCTGGGCAATGTGCCGGACGCAACCCCGCAAACTCCGCTGCAACAGGATTTGGCACAGGAACAGAAACGCCTGCGCCTCAAGCCTGCCGCCAGTGACGAAGACCTGCTGCTTGACCTGCGCAAGCCGACCGACCTCGAACGCAGTTATCTGCTGCGCCGTCTTGGCATCCTCGGTATCCCGTGGGGCAAGGGTGGCGACACTGCACGCGGCAAAGGCACCTTCAAGGAAAGCTGGCGTACCCTGTGGCAGCCGGAGTTCGCCATCCGCCTGATCGAAGCCGGTTTCTGGGGCAATACCCTCGCTGCCGCCGCTACCCACCGGCTGGTCAAACAGGCACAGGACACCCAGTCGCTGGAACAGCTTGCCAGCCTCGCCCACACTTCCCTGTACGCCAACCTGCCGGAAGCGGTCGATGTGCTGATGCAGCGCCTGCAAACCGAAGCCGCCGTCAGCAGCGACATTCTGCATCTGATGCAGGCCATGCCGGAACTTGCCCGCCTGTTGCGTTACGGCGATGTGCGCAAAACTTCGCTCGAACAGGTCAGCCACGTTGTCACCGGCATGGTCACGCGCATTTGCATCGGCCTGCCGAACGCCTGTAGCGCCCTCAACGAAGATGCTGCCGAAGCCATGTTCAAGCACATTCAGGCGGTGCAGGAAGCCGTCAACCTGCTGGCAGAAGATGCTTTCAGCGAGCAGTGGACGCAAACGCTGCAAACCCTGCTCGACCAGCACGGCCTGCACCCATTACTGGCAGGGCGTTGCTGCCGCACGTTGTTGCAAGCAGGGATATTGGATGAAGGCGAAAGCGCCCGCCGCTTCGGGTTGGCACTGTCCACCGCCAATGAACCCGCCCATGCTGCCAGTTGGGTGGATGGTTTTTTGCGTGACAGCGGTCAGTTGCTGATCTACGACGAAACCTTGTGGAATTTGATTGACCAGTGGGTCAGCAGTCTGACGGCGGATAGTTTCCAGCAATTGTTGCCGGTGTTGCGCCGTACCTTTGCCACTTTCACCGCCCCCGAACGGCGACAAATGGGCGAACGGGTCAAACAGGGGCAGGCGGCGTTGCCGAGTGTTACCGCAGCAGCCAATGATATTGATGAAACACGGGCGGCGGCGGCATTGCCGCTGGTGGCGATGATCTTGGGGCTAGCGGCGTGAAGAACCCCTCACCCCCTAGCCCCCTCTCCCTCAAGGGGCGAGGGGGAACAAGAAAAGTGATCTCTTAGCCCCTCTCCCCTTGAGGGACGACCCCGCAGGGGGTTGGGTGCGGGGTTGGGGTGAGGGGTAAAACAAAGGACAAAACATGACACAAAACGAACAACGACAAAAACGCTGGCGCTTGATCCTCGGTGGTGGCGAAGCTGACGGCATCGGCTGCACCCTGAGCGGCATGGAACAAGGCATCGACAACTGCCTGACCGCCGTTTACGGTGATGGCGCCAACGGTGGCGGGCGGCGTGGCAGTCTGGGTGGTTCCGCTCCCAATGTCACCCGCTGGCTGGGCGACATCCGCCAGTATTTCCCGTCTTCGGTAGTGCGGGTGATCCAGCAGGACGCGATCGAACGGCTGGGTTTGCGCCAGTTGCTGCTGGAGCCGGAAGTGCTGCAAGCAGTGGAAGCTGATATACATCTGGTCGCCACCCTGATTTCCCTGAAAAACGTGATCCCCACTAAAACCAAGGATACCGCCCGGCAAGTGGTCAACAAGGTGGTGGAAGACCTGCTGCGCCGCCTGCAACAGCCGATGCAACAGGCTGTGAAAGGCGCACTCAACCGCGCCGTGCGTAATAACCGCCCGCGTTTGCAGGAAATCGACTGGAACCGCACTATCCGCGCCAACATCAAAAATTACCTGCCGGAATATAACACCATCGTGCCGGACAAACTGATCGGTTACGGGCGCAAGCGTTCCGCGCTGAAAGAGGTGGTGCTGTGCATTGACCAGAGTGGCTCAATGGCTCCGTCGGTGGTGTATTCAAGCATTTTCGCGGCGGTGATGGCGTCGATTCCGGCACTGAGCACCAAGATGGTGGTGTTCGATACCTCGATTGTCGATCTGACCGAAGAGTTGCACGACGACCCGGTGGATTTGCTGTTCGGCCTGCAACTGGGGGGCGGAACCGACATCAACCGTGCCATCGCTTACTGCCAAAGCCTGATTTCACGCCCGGACGACACCGTGTTCATCCTCATCAGTGACTTGTACGAAGGTGGCAATGCCAATGAAATGCTCAAACGCACCGCGCAACTGGTGGCATCCGGTGTGCAGGTGATTTCGCTGCTGGCGCTGAGTGATGAAGGTGCGCCGTTCTACGACCATGACATGGCAGCGAAATTTGCCACGTTGGGCGTGCCGACCTTTGCCTGTACCCCTGACCAGTTCCCGGAACTGATGGCGAATGCGCTGATGAAGCAGGATTTGGGGCAATGGGCGGCGAAACAGGGGATTGTGGTGCAGCAGGGCAGGTGATCCGCCCTGTTACGTACACCATTTGCCCAGTTCGGTAGCCAGTAGCCGGGAGTCCAGCGGTTTGCCGAGGTGACTGTTCATGCCCGCTTGCAGGCAGGCTTCAATGTCCGAATGCAGGGTGTTGGCGGTCAGGGCAATGATGGGGATGGTGGGGTTGCGCACGTTTGCCATGCCGTTGTAGACGGTCGTGCCACGGATATGGCGGCTGGCTTCCAGACCATCGCATTCCGGCATTTGCACATCCATCAGCACTAGGTCGTAGTCGTGATTGATCAGGTGCTGGATGGCCTGCTGGCCGTTTTCCACCGTATCGACTTGCGTTAGCCCCAGTGTTTCCAGCATGGCCTGGGCGATAAGCTGGTTGATGGCATTGTCTTCTGCCAGCAAGATCCGGCAAGACGGTTGCAAGGGGCTGTTTGGTGTTGCCGGGGGTGGTTGGGTTTGCAGTACAGGCGGTGCATTTGCCGTTTGATAGGGAAGCTCGAACCAGAAACAGGAACCCTTGCCTGCTGCGCTGTTGACACCAATTTCGCCGTGCATCAGGCTGACCAGTTGCCGGGAAATCGCTAGCCCCAGCCCGGTTCCGCCGTATTTGCGGGCGGTGGAAGATTCCATTTGCTGGAAACTGTTGAACAGTAGCTGTTGCTTGTCGGCAGGGATGCCAATGCCGGTATCCCTGACCTCGAGACGCAACCGCTGCCCGCCGTCAGCCAGCCGGATGCTGAGGGTGATGTTGCCCGCGTCGGTAAATTTGATGGCATTGCCAAGCAGGTTGAGCAGGATTTGCTGGATGCGGATTTCATCGCCCAGCAGGTAGGGGGCGATGGCATCGTCAAGGGTGGTGCTGAACACCAGCCCTTTCTCTTTGGCGCGGATGTCGAGCAGGTGATGCAAATGCGCCACCATGTCGCGGAGGGGGTAGGGGGCAGATTCCAGTTCCATCTTGCCTGCTTCAATCTTGGAAAAATCCAGCAGGTCGTTGAGCAAGGTCAGTAATGCCTTGCCGCTGCGGTTGATCAGGGTGACGTACTGCTGTTGCGCATCGGTCGTAACCAGTGGAACCAGCAGCTCGCTTGCCCCCAGAATGCCGTTCATTGGTGTGCGCAGTTCATGGCTCATATTGGCCAGAAAGCGGCTTTTGGCCTGGTTGGCAATTTCAGCGGCTTCCTTGGCGGCAACCAGCTTGGCAGCCTGTTGTTCCAGCAAGTCATTCTTGTACAGCAACTGGTAGTAATCGTGGTGGATGCTGCTGCCAAACAACAGGGTGAAAATGCCGAAGATGCACAGTGCCACCACCATGCTATAGGCCGAGGGGGAATCCATTTGCAGCAGCACAATGATGTACGGTATGAGCAGGATGCTGGTGTAAACAATGATCAGGTTGCGGCTGGGTGCATTGCTGGAGGAAGCACCAACGCTGAACATCAGGATGGGCAGCAGCATGATGATGCCCTGCGCTGTCAGGCCCAGATGTTTTAATCCCCAGGAGCTGAACAGCGACCAGGAAAGTGCGGCTGACAGCAAGCCAAACAGGAACACCGCGCGCCAGACAGTCGGGCTTTTTTTATAGATGACGGGAAAGTATTTGATGCCCGTGATCCTCAACAAGCTAAGCGTGAACAGGAACAGCCCCATGCCATAAACCAGTGTTGGCTGAATCCGGGCAATGTCTGTCCCCAGCATTACCACTATCCAGGCCAGCATATAGACAAATGCCCCACTGAGGGAGCGGTTGTTGAGGTCAAGCTCGCTTTGTGCGTGCATGGCGGCAGAAACCGGAATTTTGCCTGCCCAGCGTACAGGGTCTTGTTCGTGGCCAGACTGCCTGTCAGGCGGGCAGATGTCGGTTGCTGGGGTCACACTAACGTCCTGTTGTTGTTATGATTGGCAGCCTAGACGTTACAACATTATGCCGGAAGGTCAAGCCAAATCCGCCGGAAGGATTGTGCTGCCAAACGGGGGCGGGTAAGCTGGTTGCCTTCACACAATAACAGAGTGACGGCCATGCATTACCCCACCATTGAAGCCTTCATCGGCAATACCCCGCTGGTACGCCTGCAACGTTTGCCCGGCGATACCACCAACACCCTCCTTGTCAAACTCGAAGGCAACAACCCGGCAGGTTCGGTGAAAGACCGCCCAGCACTGTCAATGATCCAGCGTGCCGAAGAGCGCGGTGACATCCAGCCTGGTGACACCCTGATCGAAGCCACCAGTGGCAACACCGGCATTGCCTTGGCGATGGCTGCTGCGATCAAGGGCTACAAAATGGTGCTGATCATGCCGGAAACCATGAGCGCGGAACGCCGCGCTTCCATGAAAGCCTACGGTGCGGAACTGATCATTGTCAGCAAGCAAGCCAGTATGGAAGGGGCGCGTGACCTTGCCCTGCAAATGGAACGCGAAGGCAAGGGCAAGGTGCTGAACCAGTTTGCCAACGAAGACAATCCGCTGGCGCATTTCCATTCCACCGGCCCGGAAATCTGGCGCGATACCCACGGCACGGTGACGCACTTCGTCAGCAGCATGGGCACGACGGGAACGATCATGGGCACGGGGCGTTTTCTCAAGTCCAAGAATCCCGACATCCAGATTGTCGGGGTGCAACCGGCAACACAAACTGACCAGATTCCCGGCATCCGCCGTTGGACACAGGAATATTTGCCTGAAATTTTCCACCGTGACGAAGTTGACCGCGAAATCGACATGAGCCAGTCGGAGGCGGAAGACACCATGCGGCGCTTGGCATCCGAGGAAGGCATTTTCTGCGGGGTGTCGTCGGGTGGCGCGGTGGCGGCGGCGTTGCGGCTGTCCAAAGAGGTCGAGAATGCCACCATCGTTGCCATTATTTGCGACCGGGGCGACCGTTACATTTCCACTGGTGTATTTCCCGCATAAGCACCGATGGATTACTCAACCCTTGACTACCTGCGCAAGCATGACACCACTTGGCGCTTGCTGACTGCCAGCCATGCCCCGCTGATCGTCAGTTTCCTGTACGCTACTTTCATCAAGCCTAACGAGCGTTCGTTGCCGTTTGATCAGGTGAGTACCCAACTGGACGACTACCTGTTCCATTTGCGTGACAGCGAGGGGGAGGGGGCATTCCCCAAAACCGCACGGCAATATCTGGACGACTGGGCGAATGGCACCAGCCCCTACCTGCGCAAATATTACGTGCAAGGCCGCGACATCCCGCAACTGGATTTGACACCGGGGGCGGAAAAGGCGGTGGAATGGCTGCAAGGCTTGCAACCGCGCCAGTTTGTCGGTACCGAATCGCGTCTGATGACGCTCTACCGCCTGTTGCAGGAAATCGTCCAGGAAGCCGAGCAAGACCCCGCCCGCAAAATTGCCGAACTGGAAAAGCAACAGGCGGAATTGGAACGCCAGATTGCCCGCATCCGTTCCGGGTTGGTGGAGGCGGCAGACCCGACCCGCATCAAGGAACGCTGGTTTGAGGCCGAAGACACGGCGCGTAAATTGCTGGCAGATTTCCGTCAGGTCGAATACAACTTCCGCAGCCTTGATCAGGCCGTGCGTGAACTGATTGTCACCAGTGACAAGCGCAAGGGCGAGTTGCTGGACGAGATTTTCGAGCAGCAGGATTACATCCGCGATTCCGAACAGGGGCGCAGTTTCAATGCCTTCTGGGAATTCCTGATGTCGCCGCAACGCCAGCAGGCACTGGAAAACATGACCACCGCCGCCTTGCAGCAGACAGCCTTGCGTGAAGTGGATGACCGCCAGTTTTTGCCGCGCATTGGCTATTTCCTGCTGGAAGCGGGCGAAAAAGTGTTCCGCACCAATGCGCAACTCGCTGAGCAATTACGCAAATACCTGGCGGATCAGGCGTGGCTGGAGGACAAGCGCATCCTGCAACTGATCCGGGGTATTGAAAAGTCAGCGGTAGCCATGCGCAATAACCCACCGGAGACGGCTATTTTTCGCCAGTTTGCCACGCTGGATCAGCCACGGTTAGACATTGAGCTGGTAATGGAGCGCAGCCTGTTCGAGCCAAAAACCAAAGTGGTGCTGGCAACAGTGAAGCTGGAAGAAGCTGCGGAAGCCGTCGATGTACAGGCACTGTACAACCAGCATTGGGTGGATGAAGCCCGCTTGCGCGGCAATATCCGCCGTTTGTTGCACGCACATTCGCAGGTCAGCCTGATGGAAGTGCTGCAACACTACCCGCTGCAACAAGGTTTGGCGGAACTGGTCGCCTACCTGAACCTTGCCAGCAAGGATGCCAAAGCGGTGGTGGATGAGTCGGTCGAGGCGGTGCTGCCGTTGGGTGAGGCGGGGCGCACGGTGCGCTTGCCGCGCATCCTGTTTACCCGTTAGAGTGACACCATGACTGAACCCCAAGCCCCCAACCTTGCCCCTGTCCTGATCCAGCTATTCAAAGGTGTGGTCTACGCCGACCAGCACCCGCGCCTGTGGCAAACCCTGCTGGAATCGCAAGCTGCCGTGCGCGATTACATCCGCATCCTTGGCTTGACCCTCTACCTTGACGAAGCTGAAGGCTACGCTTTCCTGCGCCAGCAAGAGCCTGAAACCGAGGATGAAGACAGCCCCGACACCCCGCGTCTGGTCGCCAAACGCACCCTCACTTACCCGGTCAGCCTGTTGCTCGCCCTGTTGCGCAAACGCCTTGCCGAACAGGATGCCACGGGCGGTGACAGCCGCGTGGTGCTGGAACGTAGCCAAATCGTGGAAATGATGCGCGTGTTCATGCCCACCCACAGCAACGAGGCCAAAACCATTGAACAGATTGGCATTGCCATCAACAAGGTGATCGAATACGGCTTTTTGCGCACCCTCAAACAGCAGGACGACATGCTCGAAATCCGCCGTATCCTTAAAGCCTTCGTCGATGCGCAATGGCTGGGCGAACTGGACAGCAAACTCAAGACCTATCAGCAATACTCGAGTGCCACGGATGAATGACACCGCCGTTATGGGAGTAACCACATGATCACCCGTTTCTATATCGACAATTTCAAATCACTGGTGAACTTTGATCTGGAACTGTCCAAATTCACCTGCTTGATTGGGCTAAACGGTGCGGGTAAAAGTACCGTGCTACAAGCCTTGGATTTCGCCAGTGCCATCATGTCAGGTGAGGTGGAAAAGTGGTTAGAGAAACGGAATTGGAACATCAAAAGCCTAAATTCCAATCTAACTAACCGCAATACCATTAAAATTATTATTGAAATGGAAATCGTGTCTAAACATTATCGGTGGCACGCCATCTTTAACCGTGCGAAACAACAATGTACGTGGGAACGCTTAGGGTGTATGAATGATAATTCAGCACTGTTTGGCGTTGATGATGGTTCTTACAGATTGTACCAATCAATGCCGCATCAAAATCCTATTTTATTTCAATATACAGGTTCATTGTTATCGCAAATAAAACCAGATTTATTGAGTGATGAAATTCAAGAATTCAAAAAACGTCTTATTGCATTGCGTTCCCTAGATTTGTTGTCGCCTCATTTGTTACGCCAGAAGTCCCGCAAAAGTGATAAGGGTGACATTGGCATGGGAGGGGAGCAACTGTCAGCATTCATCCATCAACTAAAAAGTGATCAACACAACGAATTAGTCAGGCAGCTACGCACTTACTATCCCCAAGTCATAGATATTAAAACCACTGCCCTGCGTTCAGGTTGGATACAACTTGAAGTGATAGAGGAATACCCAAGCATCCGCTATGGGGTACAAGAAATTAGGGTGGAAGCCAAGCATATCAATGATGGCATGTTACGTTTACTGGCAATACTTGCGCAGCAATACAGCCCTTTGGAAACCCTGCTATTCGATGAAATCGAAAACGGCATTAACCCCGAAGCGATTGAAAAAGTTGTGGATGCCTTGGTTGCGTCCCCCAAGCAAATTATCGTCACCACCCATAGCCCGATGTTGCTGAACTACATGACGGACGAAGTTGCCAAAGAATCCGTCATGCTGATTTACAAACGTGCCGACGGTGCTACCCATGCCACCCGTTTCTTTGATGTACCATCCGCAGCCCATAAACTGGAAAGCCTGCCTCCCGGTTCGGCCATGCTGGATGTGTATTTGGATCAAGTTGCTCAGGAAGCGGAACGTCACCATGCTGCATAAGCTCGTTGTTGCCGGAGAAGGCGAAACAGACATGGGCGTGTGCGCCAACCAGCAATGGATTTGCACGGGGCAGGATTTCGCGCCCGGTGCTGTTGCCCTCCTGTTGTTCAAATTGATTCGCCAACATTTGCCAGACTGGAACAGTGACAACCTCACAGCCGAACCAGCGGCACATCTGACGTTCATTTACCGCGCATGGCTCAAGGAACAAAGTAAGGCGAACAAACGGCAAGTCTTTGTGGGTAAACAGGTTGTGAAAGGATTTGAGGTGTATTTTCGCCATGCCGTTGCGTTGGCAGAGTACGCGAAACAGCACGATCAGCAGATGGCAGCCTACTTTCACGATACGGACAAGCACGACTGGCAAACCTTACGGGATGCCATTAAGGCAGGCTTTCGGGCGGCGGAATTTGAACAGCAAGGCTTGGCAGTCGTTCCTAAACCAACATCAGAGGCATGGTTCATTTGCGGCGTAAAGGCTAACCCTTACCAACATTGCGCCCAGCTTGAAGCTGAACTTTCTGGCAATGACCGTTCCCCAGAACGTGCACCCAAAGCCAGATTGGGTGAGTGTTGGGATAATCCAGACTACAACCGCCAGGATTTGTGCGATCTGGTGGAAACGTTAGATGTTACCCGCATCGACATGCCCAGCTTCAACAATCTGCGTGATCAAGTAAAAATTGCCATCATCACCCTCTGTGGCGAATGTCGAGACTAAAATCATGAATGACCCGCAACCTCTTTCTCTCGATTTCGCCAGCGATGACACCCACACCGGCTTCCGCCTGCACCACCTCGAAGTCTACAACTGGGGAACCTTCGACCAGCACGTCTGGAAAATCGCCCCGCAAGGCCACAACGCACTGCTGACCGGCGATATTGGTTCCGGCAAATCGACCCTGGTGGACGCAATAACCACCTTGCTCGTCCCTACCCAGCGCATCACCTACAACAAGGCGGCGGGCGCGGAAGGCAAGGAACGTTCCCTCGGCTCTTACGTGCGCGGCGAATACAAAAGCGAAAAAAACGAATTGGGGCAGGGCGCAAAAGCCGTTGCCCTGCGCGATGAAAAGCACTACAGCGTATTGCTCGGCTGGTTCTACAACCCCGGCTTTGCCCAAGGCATGACGTTGGCACAAGTGTTCTGGCTTAAGGAAGGCAGCCGCCAGCCGGAACGCTTTTACGTCACCGCCGAGAACTTGCTCACTATCCGCGAACACTTTGCCAACTTCGGCAATGACATCAGCCAATTGCGCAAACGCTTGGCGAAACTGTCCGGCGTGACGGTCATCGACACCTTCAAGGAATACGCCGCCCGTTTCCGGCGTTATTTCGGCATCCAGTCCGAACAGGCACTCGACCTGTTTTACCAAACCGTGTCGATGAAATCGGTGGGCAATTTGACCGATTTCGTGCGTACCCACATGCTCGAAGACACAGGTGTAGAACAACAAATCCACAGCCTGTGCCGCGATTTCGACAACCTCAACCGCCTGCACGAAGCGGTGTTGAAAGCGCGGCGGCAAATCAGCCTGTTGCAACCGCTGGACGCAAACCTTGCCGATTACACCCAACTCAGCAGCAGCATCCACACTCTGCGTGCCGCCCGCGAAGCCTTGGGTTGCTGGTTTGCCGTGCAGGAAGTGGGCTTGCTCACCGAACGCCTGCAAGGCTTGCACCACGATGCCGAACGCCTCAGCCATCGGCGCACCCAGCTTGAAATCAGCATCCAGGTCTTGCGCACCCAAGAGGACGATTTGCACCGCAGCATCGAAGACCAAGGCGGACGACGCTTGCGTGAACTCGACAAGGAAATGGTGGCACTGGAAAAAGACCGCACCCGCTGCCAACGCCAGTCTGATCAGTGGCAGGCCAATATCACCCAACTCGGATTGATGGCTGAAGTGAGCGAAGACAACTTCTACCACAACCGCCAGCGTATTGAGGTGCTGGAAGCCGACATCCAGCAACAGGAACAACAACTGCAAGCCGAACGTGATGACCACGCCATCCGCTTCCGCCAGCAAAACGACCAGCAGCAGCAACTGCAAGCTGACATTGACTCGCTGCGCCAACGCAAGAGCAATATTCCGCGCCAAAACCTCGCCATGCGCCAAACCATGCTGGAGGTGCTGAACCTGCCCGAAGCAGACTTGCCGTTTGCAGGCGAATTGCTGCAAGTGGACGAAGCCGAACGGCTGTGGGAAGGGGCTGCCGAGCGCGTGCTGCACAATTTCGGCCTGAGCCTGTTAGTGCCGGAACGCCATTACGAGCGCGTCAGCCACTACGTTGAACAGACCCATTTGCACGGGCGGCTGGTGTATTACCGTGTACAAACCCCCAGCATGTCGCGCCGCAGCGAACTTGACCCGCAATCGCTGGTACGCAAGCTGCGCATCAAGGCCGACAGCGAATTTTACCCGTGGCTGGAACACGCGCTGCACGAACGCTTTGATTACCATTGCGCCACCGACATGGCCGATTTCCGCCGCCATCACCAAGCCCTGAGCCAGAATGGGCAGGTCAAAGGCGGAGGGCAACGCCACGAAAAAGACGACCGCCATAACTTGCACGACCGTTCCCGCTACGTGTTGGGCTGGAGCAACCGCGACAAATTGCAAGCGCTGGAAGCGCAAGCCGCTGCCCTGATCCTGCAAATCCAGCAAACGGCGGATGCACTGGCAAATGTCGACCGTCGCCAGAAACAGTTGCGCCAGCAGCAAAATGCACTGCGTGATGTGCAAAAGGTGCGCGATTTCAGCGAAATTGACTGGCACACCCCAGCACGCGCCATCCAGCAACTGCGTGAAGAACAACGGCGTATCGAAAACAGTTCCGACATTCTGCAAAGCCTGCAAACGCAATTGCAAACCAGCCGCCAGCAACGCGAAGAGGCCGACCGCAAGCACAGCGAGGTGTTGCTGGAACAAGGCACGCTGAACAATAAAATCACCAACGCAGAAGATGAACAGGCACGCGCTACCGAACAGGCCGCCTTGTTGCCAGCATCCGCCTTGGCGCAACATCAGCACTCGCTGGAACAGTGGCGGCAACAGGTGCTGGGCGACACGGTGTTCAACCTGCGCAGTCTGGCGCGGCAGCAAAGCGACATCCGCAGTGCGATGCAGGCGCAACTCGACAACGATGAAGGCAAAAACCGCCGCTTGTCGCAGAAAATTGTCCAGCAAATGCAGGATTACAAGCGCGATTACCCCGCCGACACCAGCGAAGTGGATGCCAGCCTCGAATCCGCAGGTGAATTCCAGCGCATGTTGGCGGTGCTGCAAAGCGAAGACTTGCCGCGCCACGAACAGAAATTCAAGGCGATGCTGAATGAGCAGACCATCCAGGGCATTGTGATGCTGCAAAACCAGTTGGAAAAGGAACGCCGCGCCATCGACGACAAGCTCGATGCGATCAACCGTTCCTTGCAGGGCATCGAATACAACGCGGGGACGTACATCCTGTTACTGGCAACCCAGACGCAAGACGCTGAAATCCGCGACTTCCGCGCCGACTTGCGCCAGTGCCTGAGCCACAGCCTCGACGATGACGCGATGTACACCGAAACCCGTTTCTTGCAAGTCAAGCACATCATTGACCGCCTCAACGGGCGCGAAGGCTTCAGCGAGCTTGACCGCAAGTGGATGCGCAAAGTCAGCGATGTGCGCAACTGGTATGTGTTTTCGGCCAGTGAACGCTGGCGCGAGGATGACACCGAACGCGAGTTTTACAGCGATTCCGCCGGGAAATCGGGCGGGCAGAAGGAAAAGCTGGCGTATACGGTGCTGGCTTCCGCGCTGGCCTACCAGTTCGGGCTGGAATGGGGGCAAGTGCGTTCGCGCTCGTTCCGCTTCGTGGTGATCGACGAAGCCTTTGGGCGCGGCTCGGACGAATCCACCCGCTACGGGCTGGAACTGTTCCGCAAGCTCAATCTGCAACTGCTGATCGTCACGCCCTTGCAAAAAATCCATGTGATTGAGGATTACATCAACTCGGTGCATTTCGTGCATAACGAAGCGGGGCAAAAGTCGTTGGTACGGAATTTGAGCATTGAGGAGTACCGGCGGGAGAAGCAAGCGGTACAAGGCTCGACATGATCACCCCCGCCGACATCCGCGCCAAAGCCCAAAAGCTGTGGGACAGCGGGCGCATCTTGCAAGACGCATGGGAAGCAGGCGAACTGTTCCCGTGGGAAATCCCCTTCCGCAAGCCCAATGCGGCGATGCAGGTGGAACAGTTTGCCCAGGTGCGCGAATGGATCACCGCCCTCAAACAAGCCAGCCGCGAAGTGAAAGGCTACGGCTACCGCATCGGCTACCGCGAAGTGCAGCACCGCCAACTTGGCACGCAACTGCTGCCCGACACGCTCAGCTTCGACACCCGCGATGATTTGCTGCGTTTTATCCAGAAAAAGCAGGTATTCCCCGCCCTGTACCAAACGGGGCTGGAAACCGCTGCCGAATTTCCGCTGCTGCGCCCGTGGTTGCTGAAATACCCCACCAAACTGATGGAACATGCAACGGTGTGGTCTGCCTTACTGGCGGTATGCCGCTATTTCCTGCACCAGCCGTGCCCAGAGCGTTACTTGCGCGAACTCGACATTCCCAGCGTGGACAGCAAATTCATCGGGCAACACAAAGCCATCTTAAGCGAATTGCTGGATGCGGTGTTGCCGGAAACTGCGATTGACCCCGACAGTAGCGGCTTGCGCCAATACGGTTTTGAGCGCCGTTATGGTCTGAAATACGACGAACCACTGCTGCGCCTGCGCTTGCTGGATGCCGCCCTCAGCCCGGTTGCGGGCATGACCGATATTAGCCTGCCAGTGTCACAATTGGCACAATGGGCAATCCCCTGCCAGTGCGTGTTTGTCACCGAAAATAAAACCAATGGTTTGAGCTTTCCTGCTACTGCGCAAGCCATCGTGATTTTTGGCCTGGGTTATGGGGTGGATACGCTGGCGGCAATCCCGTGGCTGCACACCCGGCAGGTCATTTACTGGGGCGACCTCGACACCCACGGCTTCTCGATCCTGTCGCGGATGCGCCGCCATTTTCCGCATACCCAATCCTTGCTGATGGATGCGCCCACCTTGCAGCAATACGCGCATTTATGCACCGAAGAGCCGGAAAACGCCCGCTGTGCTGATATACTCCAGCATTTGCAGCCGCCAGAGGCTGCCGTTTACCAGCAATTGCAGCAAACCCACCAGCGGCTGGAACAGGAACGGATTCCGATGGCCTACGTGCAGCAACAGTTGGCCAGATTTAACCATGACGATGATGTTTGACGAAAAAAAATTCCTCGCTTTACCCGAAAGCACCCAGAATTTGCTGGAGTTCATGTCCATCATTTACGCGCCAATGGCGGCGACACCGTTGTCGAAGCTCGCGCCTGTGAATCAGGATGTGAAACTGCTGCGCCCCGAACTGGACAGGCTCATTACTGCCGGTTGGCTGGTGTCAGTCCGCAACAGCTATTACGCCTGCGCCGAAGGTGTCCGTGATGAGTTGACTCGCCGCAGCTTGCAAGCAGGGCGTTTCCCTGAGTTGGCAAAAGTAGTGCTTGCCAACCTCAGCCCAGAAGCCCCCCGCCAAGGCTGGGGTTACAAAATCTGGCCGTTTGTGGAGGATGCCCTGCGGGATCTGCGCCTGAACGTGCTGCTGGGCGACGCCCAAAAAGCCAGTTGGGTCTTGCAACAGGCCAGCCAGCAATTTGCCAACAGCCCCAAATTTCAGCCGCACCCGTGGTTTACCTTGTGGGGCAAGCCACCCGATCCGGCGTGGATGCCGTTTTTCAGTGACTCCCTGTTTTTGCAACTGATCGCTCCTGTCTATATTCGTGTGGCAGATCATGAGGGGCAAAATGCCACTGCCTTGTGGCAACGCTGCCATAATCTGCTGACCACCACGACGGATACGGCGGCCTTGTGGACAAGCTTTGGTGGCTCATACTACTGGCAATTGTTCCAGCGCGGCTTATGGGATGATGTTCTTGCTGCTGAACCTGCCGCCACCAGTGGCACGCGGCTGGAATACTGGCATCTGTTCGCATCGGCACGGGCGCTTTCCCAAGGCAAACGCGATGAAGCCATCAACCTTTATCAGGCAGGATTAAAGCTGCTGCGCAAACGCCAAGGCAGCCGCAAGGCGCTATACGGTACACCGCTGGAAGCCCTGTATGTGCTGGCGTTATTGCTGGATGGTTCTGCCAAGTCGTTCAAGGAAATTCCGGCTTACTTTAAAGAGTTTGGCGCCCATAATGTCATTTACCAGGCACTCGCTTATTTTGCCAATTCACGCCTGACCGGCAAGGTAGAGGCACTCGATGATGACGTGGCGGGCTGGCAACAATCGCCCCTCGCTTTCCTGATTGCCCTGATGGTGCGCCATTGGCTGGAGCAAACCATCCCCACTGCTTGGTTGGATGCCGCCGCTACCTACTACCGGCAAATGGATGAAATCGGCTATAGCTGGTTAGCCAACGAATACGCGGCAGCACTGGCGCAAGTCTTGCCCGACAAGGACAAACGCAAGTCCCTCTACAGTGGGCTTGCCCAAACAGCCCACAACAAGGCAGGTACACAACCCCTGATCAGCTTTTACCAGCCGCAACCTGCCTGGGAACGCACCTTGCTGGCATTGCAACGCTTGGGTAGCAGCACTACACCTGCCAAAACCAACACCCCCAAAGAAGGTGCAGAACGGGTCATCTGGTCGCTAACCCGCTTCAAATACGGCTCTGGCACGGTTGAATACGGCATCACCCCGCGCCTGCAAAAGCACAGCAAAAAAGGCTGGTCGGAAGGCCGCAATATCGCCCTGAAACGCCTCGCACTGGAGCCGGAAAGTTTCACATCTCTCACCGACGAAGACCGCCGCATCTGCCAATCCATCAAGCTCTACAGCTACGGTTACTATGAAAAAAGCTACGAACTGCACATTCAGGACGTTTGGCAGCACCTGATCGGGCATCCGCGTGTTTACTGGGAAACAGCCCTGAACACCCCGCTCGACATCCAGCAAGGGCGCGAAGAGCTGCAAATCCTCAAGGAACGGGGCAAGCTGCGTATCAAGCTGTTCCCGGAACTGCCCTTGCATCATGAGTTCAAGCCTGACCAGTATTTCGTGGTGGAAGAAACCACCCTGCAACTCAAGCTCTACAAGCTGACATCGGCAGTATTGCAACTGCATGGCATCCTCGGCAAGGATGGCTTGCTTGTCCCCCCCGAAGCCGAAGCCAGTGTGCGCCAAACACTGGCGGCACTAGCACCGCTGATTACCATCCAGTCCGACATTGCCGGGATGGATAATGCGGAAACGGTGGAGGCCGACCCGCATTTGCACCTGCACCTGCTGCCGTGGAATGACGGTCTGCGCCTGCTGATGCGCGTACAACCCCTCGGCGCAGGCGGGCCGATCTTCCCGCCGGGCAACGGGCGCAGCAATGTCATGGCAGAAATCGACCGTAAGCTGCTCAAGGCCAGCCGCAACCTAAAACAGGAGCGCAAACAGGCCAACACGCTGATCCAGGATTGCCCGGCTCTAGCAAACTGGGAAGACCCCTGCGACGACCTACTACTGGAAGAACCCGAACAATGCCTCGAAGCCTTGCAACAACTGCACAACCTCGGCGACCGCGTAGTGCTGGCATGGCCGGAAGGCGAAAAGCTGCGTATCACTCAACAGGTCGGCAGTAACAACCTCTCCCTCAAGGTCAAGCAATCTGGCGACTGGTTCGACCTCGACGGCAAGCTGCATGTGGATGAAAACCTCGTCCTGACCCTGCGCCAATTGCTAGAACTCAGCCAGACCGCCACCGGGCGCTTCGTGCCGCTGGGCAACGGGCAATTCCTCATCCTGACCCGTCAGTTCCAAAAACGGCTGGAAGCCTTGCGGGCATATGCCGAAACCTCCGGCAAGAATGGCCTGAAAGTCGGCACGCTGGCGGGCATGGCGCTGGAAGAGTTCATCGATGAAGCCGGTGAACTGGAGGCTGACAAGCACTGGAAGGCGCAAGTCAGCAAGCTGAAACAAGTCCGCCAAAGCCAGCCAATAGTCCCCGCCAGCTTGCAGGCCGAATTGCGCGATTATCAGGAAGAGGGTTTTCGCTGGATGATGCGCCTTGCCGACTGGGGCGTGGGCGGCTGTCTGGCGGACGACATGGGTCTGGGCAAGACCGTGCAGACGCTGGGTTTGTTGCTGGCGCGTGCCGATCAGGGCGCGGCGCTGGTGGTTGCCCCAGTGTCGGTGTGCAACAACTGGTACAGCGAATGCCAACGTTTTGCCCCTTCCTTGCGCCCGGTGTTTTATCGCGGCAAAGACCGCCAAACCTTGCTGGACGGTTTGCAGCCGCGTGACCTGCTGATTGCCAGCTACGGGTTGTTGCAGCAGGATGTGGAAGCCTTCCAGCAACGCCAATGGCCAACCATCGTGCTGGACGAAGCACAAGCGATCAAGAACACCAACACCAAACGCACCCAGGCTGTGTACCAGTTGCAGGGCGATTTCCGGCTGGTCACGACTGGCACGCCGATTGAAAACCATCTGGGCGAACTGTGGAGTTTGTTCCGCTTCCTCAACCCCGGCCTGCTGTTCTCGCAGCAAAAGTTTGGCGAACGCTTCCAGACCCCGATTGAACGTGACAACGACGAACACGCCCGTCATGCGCTGAAAAAGCTGGTGCAGCCGTTCATGCTGCGGCGTACCAAAAATCAGGTGTTGCAGGAATTGCCGCCACGCACTGAAATCACCCTGACCGTCAGTCTTAGCGACGCCGAAATGGCCTTGTACGAAGCCCTGCGCCAGCAGGCGCTGGAGCGTTTCGCCCAGCCCGGCGACGAGGAGGGTAAGCACCTGGAAGTGCGGGCAGAAATTACCCGGCTGCGCCTTGCTGCCTGTCACCCGCAACTGGCGATGCCGGGCAGTGCGCTGCCTTCCAGCAAATTGCAGGCATTCGGCGATCTGGTGCTGGAATTGCGCGAAAACCAGCACAAGACGTTGGTGTTCAGTCAGTTCGTCAAACACTTGGACTTGATCCGCGCATGGCTGGACGGGCAGGGGATTGCTTACCAGTATCTGGACGGTTCCACGCCGATGGAGCAGCGCAAGCAGCGGGTGGATGCTTTCCAGCGTGGTGAAGGCGATATTTTCCTGATCAGCCTCAAGGCAGGTGGCTTCGGCCTTAACCTTACAGCGGCGGATTACGTCATCCACATGGATCCGTGGTGGAACCCGGCGGTGGAAGATCAGGCATCCGACCGTGCCCACCGCATCGGTCAGCAGCGTCCGGTCACGGTCTACCGGTTGGTGGCGGAAAACACCATCGAGGAAAAAATTGTCAAGCTGCACCAGCTCAAGCGTGACTTGGCAGACAGTTTGCTGGAAGGCAGCGATGTCAGCGGTAAGCTCTCGGCGGGGGATATGCTGGAGATGATCCGGGGCGGGGTGTGACGCATGGCATTTCGGCGACCATCAGTGTATATTGATGGTCTTTAATCTAGTTCGGTAATAAACCATGTTGTACCTGAACATCCACGAAGCCAAAACACATTTGTCGCAATACCTGCAACAAATTCTTGCCGGTGAACGGGTATTGCTGTGCAAACGCAATGTGCCAGTGGCAGAAATTCGTGCCTTGCCACAACGCTTGACTGCTCTGCGTCCTATCGGTTTGGCAAAGGGAGAGTTCAGCGTACCCGCCAGTTTTTTCGAGCCGTTGCCCGACGACGTGTTGAATGCCTTTGAAGGGCATTGATGATGCGCCTGTTGCTGGATACCTGCACGTTTCTGTGGCTGATTGCCGATGACGACAGTTTGAGTGAGTCAGCCCGCAACCTGTTCCGATCACCGCAAACCGAAGTGTTTCTGAGTGCCGTATCGTTGTGGGAAATCACCGTCAAGTACCAACTCGGCAAACTGCCCTTGCCGGAGCATCCGCGTTATTACATACCCCGCCAACGGCAAGCGCACCAGATTGAATCGTTGAGCCTGCACGAAGATGCTATCCAGCATCTGGCGAACTTGCCGGATGTCCACCGCGACCCGTTTGACCGTATGCTGGTCTGTCAGGCGATTCAGGAGGGGCTGGCCTTGCTGACCCCCGACCCGCTGATCCAGCAATACCCTGTAAAAGTAATATGGTGAAACCATGAACACCCTAGTCTTTGACATCGAAACCATCCCCGACATTGAAGGCGGGCGCAAACTCTATCACCTTGGCGACCTTGACGCAGACGGTATCGCCAAAGCCATGTACCACCTGCGTTTCCAGAAAACCGGCTCGGAATTCCTTGCTCATCACCTGCACCGTATCGCCGCCATTTCCGTCACCTTCCGGGGGCGCGGCGACGAATTCAAGGTGTGGACACTGGGTGATGAAGCTGCCGACGAGAAGGAAATCCTGCAACGTTTCTTCGACGGCATTGACCGCTACACCCCTACCATTGTGTCGTGGAACGGCAGCGGCTTTGACCTGCCGGTGATCCATTACCGAGCCATGCTGCACAAAATCTCCGCCCCACGCTATTGGGACATGGGCGAAGATGACCAGAGCTTCAAGTGGAACAACTACATCAGCCGTTACCACACCCGCCACACTGATCTGATGGATTTGCTAGCCCTGTACGGCGGGCGTGCCAATGCACCACTGGATGAACTCGCCACCCTGTACGGCTTCCCCGGCAAGATGGGCATGGATGGCTCGAAAGTGTGGGATGCCTACCAACAAGGCCGCATCGCCGACATCCGCAACTACTGTGAAACCGACGTGCTCAACACCTGGCTGGTCTACCTGCGCTTCCAACTTATGCGTGGACACATCACCCACGAAAAATACGACATCGAGTGCGCCCTGGTACGCAAACACCTGAAAGCCTCCGGCAAGGAACATTTACAAGCGTTTGAATCCGCATGGGAGGCGGGTGCATGAGCCGTAAACACAAACCCCGTGGTGTCAAAAACAGCCCTTTGATGGAAGCGACCATCGAATCCCTCACCCTCGAAGGCCAAGGTGTCGCCCATGTAGACGGCAAGATCGTCTTCATCGACGGCGCATTGCCGGGCGAACAGGTCACGTTCCGCTACACCTCGCACAAAGCCAAACACGACGAAGGCAAGGTTGAAACTGTCCTCACTCCTTCACTGGAACGGGTTGAACCCAAGTGCCAGCATTTCGGCGTTTGTGGCGCATGTAGTTGGCAACATATTGCCCTCGATGCGCAAATCAGCCACAAGCAGCAAGCCATGCTCGACCAGCTAAGACGTATTGGCAAGGTCGAGCCAGAAACCGTATTCGAGCCACTCACCGCTGAGGGTTGGGCTTACCGCCGCAAAGCCCGTTTGGGTGCACGTTGGGTACGCAAGAAAGAGAAAGTACTGGTCGGTTTCCGTGAAAAAGACGGCGGTTTTCTTGCCGAACTCAACCGCTGCGAAATCCTGCATCCCAGCATCGGCGAACACCTCACTGATTTTCAGGCACTGGTGGGTAGCATGGATGCGCGTGAATCCATCCCGCAAATCGAAGTGGCAGTGGGTGACAATGCCACCGCGCTGGTGGTGCGCCACATGGAACCGCTGTCCGAAGGCGACACCGGCAAGCTGCTCAATTTCGCCCGTGAATTTGGCTACCAGCTTTACCTGCAACCCAAAGGGCCGGAAACCGTCCATTGCCTTTACCCAGAAAACCCTGAGTTGTATTACGAACACCCGCAATTCAACACACGGGTAAACTTTGCGCCGCTGGATTTCTTCCAGGTCAACCAGCCGCTCAACCGCAAGATGGTCGCGCGTGCGCTGGAATTGCTTGCTCCTGAACCCACCGACACCGTGCTGGATTTGTTCTGCGGCCTAGGCAATTTCACCTTGCCACTGGCACGTCAGGCCGCGCAAGTCATTGGGGTGGAAGGCGACATGGCGATGGTGGAACGCGCCCGCGCAGCCGCGCACGCCAACGGCATCCACAACACCGACTACTACGTCTGCAATCTGATGGGCGAAGACCTGAACCGCGAACCGTGGCTGAAAAAGCATACCTACCACAAAATCCTGCTCGACCCGCCGCGTGCCGGGGCGAAAGAAATCATTGCCCATATTGGCAAACTCAAGGCTGGGCGGATTGTATACGTTTCCTGCGACCCGGCGACACTGGCGCGGGATGCGGGCGAACTGGTGCATACCCACGGCTACCGGCTGGTGGGATCGGGGGTGATGGACATGTTCCCGCATACCTCACACGTCGAGTCCATCGCGGTGTTTGAAAAATAAGAGAAAAATATGCAAGCGATAGAACAACAAATCGAAACCCTGCGCCAACAACTGCGTTACCACAACTACCGCTACTACGTGCTGGACGACCCGGCAATCCCTGACGTGGAATACGACCGGCTGTTCCGCGAGTTACAAAGCCTTGAGACTGCGCACCCAGAACTGATTACCCCCGATTCCCCCTCCCAACGTGTCGGTGCAGCACCGTTGACTGAGTTCGGCGAAGTCAAACACACCATTCCCATGTTGTCGTTAGGCAATGTGTTCAGCGATGAAGAATTATGGGCATTCGACAAGCGCATCCACGACCGCCTGAAAGCGGATGCAGAAACCGAATTCGTCGCCGAACCCAAGCTCGATGGCTTGGCAATCAGCCTGTTGTATGAAAATGGCGTATTCACTCGTGCTGCCACTCGTGGCGATGGTGAAACCGGCGAAGATGTCACCCTCAATGTGCGTACCATTGCCTCTGTTCCGCTGCGCTTGTTAGGCGAAGGCTACCCGTCAGTATTGGAGGTGCGCGGCGAAATCTACATGCCCAAAGCTGGGTTTGAAGCTTTCAATGCCAAAATGCGTGCCTTGGGTGAAAAGACCTTCGTCAACCCGCGTAATGCGGCGGCAGGCAGTTTGCGCCAGCTTGACCCACGTCTAACTGCACAACGCCCGCTGGATATTTTTTGCTACGCGGTCGGTTTGGTGGAAGGCGGGACAGTGCCGGATACGCATTACGCCATTCTGCAACAATTCCGTGAGTGGGGGCTGCGGGTTTGCCCTGACATTCGCGTGGTGCAGGGGGCGCAAGGCTGTTTGGACTACTTCCGTGAGATTGGCATCCGGCGTAACAGCTTGCCTTATGACATCGACGGTGTGGTGTATAAAGTCAATAGCATAGCCACCCAGCAGGAACTCGGTTTCATCAGCCGTGCGCCGCGTTGGGCAGTGGCACATAAATTCCCTGCGCAAGAAGAAATTACTGAACTCGAAGGCGTGGATTTTCAGGTTGGGCGCACCGGCGCACTTACCCCTGTAGCGCGTCTCAAACCGGTATTCGTCGGCGGCGTGACCGTCAGCAATGCCACGTTGCACAATATGGATGAAATCGAGCGCAAAGACGTGCGTATTGGCGATTATGTGATTGTGCGCAGGGCAGGAGACGTGATTCCCGAAGTCGCCAGCGTCATCCTTGAGCGCCGCCCTGACACAGCCGTACCGATTGTGATGCCCACACATTGTCCAGTGTGCGCCTCAGAGGTGCAACGCCCTGCCGGTGAAGCCGTTGCGCGTTGTACCGGTGGTTTGTATTGCCCCGCACAAGTCAAAGAAGCCATCAAACACTTCGCTTCCCGCAAAGCCATGAACATCGACGGGCTTGGCGACAAAATGGTGGAACAGTTATTTGATGCAGGTTTGATCCGCCACGTTGACGATCTTTACAGTCTGGATGTCGCAGCGGTTGCCGCGCTGGAACGCATGGGTAAAAAATCTGCCGAAAATCTCATCGCCGCTCTCGCAAGCAGTAAATCCACTACTCTGGAACGCTTTATTTACGCATTAGGCATCCGCAATGCTGGTGAAGGTACGGCTAAAGCCCTGGCTCGTCATTTTGGTTCACTGGAAATGATTCAGGCAGCCAATGAAGAAACATTGAAACTAGTGCCTGATATTGGCCCAGTGGTAGCAGCAAACGTTGTCCAGTTTTTCGCAGAAGCCCATAACCGCGATACTATTCAGCACCTGCGTGATTTGGGCGTGCAATGGGTAAACTATGAAGCCAAACCAGCGGAGGCGCTGCCGCTAGCGGGTAAAACTTACGTCATTACCGGCACGCTCAGCCGTTCCCGCGATGACATCAAGGCGGATTTGGAAGCGTTGGGGGCGAAGGTATCAGGCAGTGTTTCCAAAAAGACCACGGCTCTGATTGCAGGTGAAAATGCGGGTTCCAAACTCGACAAAGCACAGGCGTTGGGGGTGGAAATTCTTGATGAAGCTGGCTTGTCGGCCTTGTTCAACCACTCATAACAGGCAGGTGAAAAAAAGCTGTACGAGTGGTTGACAGCATCAGCCTCTGTCTTTATTATTCGCAGCCTGTTCAGCGGGAATAGCTCAGTGGTAGAGCACAACCTTGCCAAGGTTGGGGTCGCGAGTTCGAGCCTCGTTTCCCGCTCCAATTTTTTAGAAAGTATCCAATGCATCGGTGCTTTTATCCAGACTAAAAGCGGGAATAGCTCAGTGGTAGAGCACAACCTTGCCAAGGTTGGGGTCGCGAGTTCGAGCCTCGTTTCCCGCTCCAATCTTTCTTGCCTTTAAATGTGGTATCATCCACAACCCGGTGGCTGGGTGGCAGAGTGGTCATGCACCGGATTGCAAATCCGTGTACCTCGGTTCGATTCCGGGCTCAGCCTCCATATTATCTTCTAAAGACCTCCAAAATAGCGCAAAACAACAGTCCTACCCCCAACAAGATCTTTGGCATTGGTTTATGAAACCTGATTTCCTCAACGGTATCACCATTCTGCTGGCTTACCAACTGGTGGGTGAAATCACCAGCCGCCTGTTGCAACTGCCCGTGCCTGGCCCGGTGATTGGTATGATCCTGCTGTTCCTGACCCTGCTGCTGCGCGGTTCGCTGGAAAAAACGCTGGATAGTGCCACTACCGCATTGCTTAGTCATTTGTCACTGCTGTTTGTGCCTGCTGGTGTCGGTGTAGTGGTGCACCTTGATCTTATTGGTGATGAATGGCTCCCCATCAGCATTGCACTGGTGCTCAGCACCCTGATTACCCTGGCAGCAACTGCCCTGATCATGCTGGCTATCAAACGTCTGCTACACCGGGGTAACACTCATGCCGAATGAAACCAGTTTCACCCAAATCTGGGTCTATCTTGCCGCCTCACCGCTGTTTGGTTTGACCGTGACCCTGCTGGCCTACCTGCTCGCTTACCGCCTGTATGTGTACGCCCGGCAAAACCCCTTGCTAAACCCTGTCATTACTGCCGTTGCCCTGTTGATCGCCCTATTGCTGCTGACAGGGATGCCGTACAAAGACTATTTCGACGGGGCGCAATTTGTGCATTTCCTGCTGGGGCCTGCTACCGTAGCACTGGCGCTGCCGCTGTACCGCCAGATTGGCAAGTTGCAAAAACTGTGGTTGCCAATCCTCACTGCGCTGGTATGCGGTGTTAGTATCGGTGGTGTCAGTGCCGTGCTGATTGCCTGGGCATTGGGAGCCGCCCCGCAGACCCTCATGTCGCTTGCCCCCAAGTCCGTGACAACACCCGTAGCCATGGGGATTGCGGAACGCATCGGTGGTTTGCCCTCCCTGACTGCCGTACTGGTTGTTACCACCGGTATCATTGGTGCAGTACTGGGAACCAAACTGTTTGACCTGTTGCGCATCCACGATGACAGTGTGCGCGGAGTGGCAATGGGAGTGGCAGCACACGGCATCGGCACGGCACGGGCGTTTCAGGTCAGTGCGGAAATGGGCGCGTTTGCCGGGTTGGCGATGGCGATTTCTGCATTCGTTGCCGCCGTAGTGTTGCCGTGGATGGCGGAATTACTCATGCCTGTACTAGCTACACCCGGATAACAACAGTACAGCAGCATCAATTACTGTTGCGCAATGCCTGCCCGAATGGGAACATATCCGATTGCCCGGAATTTCCGTCGGAACTGATGCAACTCAAAACCAAATACCTGAACCTGCTGGCAGACAACGGCATTAACCCCGCAGTCTTGTACAACGTATGCAACACGGCTACGATCGAACGCGGTATAGACTATTGGGAAGACGGCAAGGTCAGCAGCTTCCACGCCGAAAAAAGTGCTGACGGTAATGTGTCGATCCAGGCCAAAGTACAAGGCAGCAATAGCCATATCTACCTGACCAAGGTTAATTTTAATGCGCATTCACCCCGCTGGGTTACAGGTGTTTGCACTTGCCCCGTCACCAGCAATTGTAAACATGCGATTGCTACCCTGTTTGAATATCTGGAATACGCCAAACGCCAACAAGTGCGGGAAAGCAAACTGAAAGTACCGGCCTTTACCGCCGCCACCCTGCCCACCGCCCGCGTGGCGCGGGTTTCCCCGATTGACTTGTGGTTGCAGGGGCTGGCTCAAACCGAAAAACCCCGCCTGTTAACCGATAACAACAGTGCCCTTGCAGACCTTGAGGAGCGCCAACCCCAACTGCTGTACCTGCTCAGCCAAGGCCACCATTACAACCCGGATGTCATCTCCCTGGGCTTGTACAAATCCAGCCTATTGAAAAAAGGCGGTTTTGGCAAACCTTCCCCGGTGGTGCTGGAATCGTTGCTGAATCCCTATCGCACCCGCAGTTACGCTTACGAGCCGCACGACCTGATGATCGCGCAGTTGCTGGCTGTTCCCACCATGCGTTTTACTCATTACAACCACCAGGATGCACTGACCGGTGAAGGTGGTGAACAGGTACTGGAAGAAATCCTCAAAACGGAACGCACCTTCTGGGCAACGCCCGACAACTGGCAGCGTGATGCCCACCCCTTGCTGGCAGGCGAACCGCGCACCTTCCAGTTTGGCTGGCAACAGGATGGCAACGGTCAGTACAGCGTCCACCTGCGACCAGACTTACCGGTGAATGTGCATTTCTGGCTGAATGGCAAACTTTGGTATGTGGATCTGCAACGTTATACCTGCGGCTTGTTGCAGCACTCTGATCTGACCGCTACACAGGTGGAAAAATTCCTCAGCGCCCCCCCCATTCCACCCGAACAGGCTGATACTGTCAGCGAGCGCCTGCTGGAACTGCTACCAGATGCAGACATCCCAACCCCCTCTGCCAGAATCCAGCAGTATATCGAAGATTTGCACCTCCCGTTGCAACCTGACCTGCTGCTGCAATCACTGCCCATTCCTGACCATACATCGCGTATGCCGGTTGCCAGCCTGCGTTTCAACTATGGCGGGCATATCCTGCAACCGGACACCCTGAGCGCTCGTAGTCTGGCAAAAGCTGATGGCAAGCGTTACCGTATCCACCGCAAGACCACCGCTGAACAGGACGCCTACGCCACCCTGCTGGATTATGGTTTCAGTAACGAAGGCAATGCCCAGCACGGCTTGCACCGGCTAGAACTGCGGATGAACTCGCCTTCCGCCATGCTCAATGCGGTGCGCTGGCACGATTTTCTTGAACATGGCGTGACTGAATTGCGCGAAGCAGGCTGGCACATCAGCAGCGCAGGCAATTTCGACCTGCAATTCGAGACAGTCGACGACCTGGAAGCAGACTGGCAGGAAAGCAGTAGTGGCATTGACTGGTTTGAAGTCAGCCTGGGTTTTGAACTTGCCGGACAACGCATCAACCTGCTGCCTATCCTTATCGACATGCTGGCACAGATGGAAAGCCCGCAAGCCTTGCAAGCGCTGTTGTTGCGACAGGAATACGTATTGGTGCCGCTGGCAAACAACCGCTGGGTCAAACTTGATGCCAGCCGCCTGCATACCATCATGGAAACGCTGGTGGAACTGTATGACCAGCAACCGCTCAACGCCAACGGCAACCTTGAATTCAGCCGCTACCAAAGTGCCGGGTTGGGCGCATTGCTAAATGCTCCTGGCCTGAAATGGAAAGGTGCGGGTGAAATCATTGCCCTGACCAAAAAACTGAGTGATTTCAGCGGTATCCAGGATGTTCCGCTGCCGGTTGGCTTGAATGCAAGCCTGCGCCCCTACCAGCAAACCGGCTTGAACTGGCTGCAATTCCTGCGTGAATACCGTTTTAACGGTGTATTGGCAGATGACATGGGGCTGGGCAAAACCTTGCAGGCACTGACACACTTGCTGATAGAAAAACAGGCCGGACGCTTGCAACAACCTGCGCTGGTGATCGCCCCGACCAGCCTGATGGGCAACTGGCGGCGTGAAGCCCAGCGGTTTGCCCCTGAGCTGCGGGTACTGCTGGTGCATGGACATGATCGGCAAAAGCATTTCGACGCTTTCGCCGAACACGACCTGATCCTCACCACGTATCCGCTAATCCTGCGTGATGAAGACCAATACCTGCGTTACACATTTCACTACCTGATTCTGGATGAAGCCCAGGCGATCAAGAATGCCGCTTCCCGCACTACCCAGATCATTTATTCACTCAAAGCCAACAACCGTTTGTGCCTGACCGGCACACCGATGGAAAACCACCTCGGTGAATTGTGGTCGATGTTCCATTTCCTGATGCCGGGTTTCCTCGGCACGCACGAACGTTTTGCCCGCCTGTTCCGCACCCCGATTGAAAAACAGGGCGATGGCGGTAAGCAACAACAACTGCGGCAACGCATACAACCCTTCATGCTGCGCCGTACCAAGGAAGTGGTTGCCAGTGAGTTGCCACCCAAAACCGAAATCGTGCGTAGCGTGGCACTGGAAGGCAAACAACGCGACCTGTATGAAATCGTGCGGCTGGCGATGGATGCCAAAGTACAGGAAGAAATCAGCAAAAAAGGCTTCGCCCGCAGCCATATCATGATCCTCGATGCCCTGCTGAAACTGCGTCAGGTTTGCTGCGACCCGCGTCTGGTCAAGCTCGACAAGGCTCGCAACGTACAGGAATCTGCCAAGCTCGAACTGCTCATGACCCTGTTGCCGGAAATGGTGGAGGAAGGCCGCAAGGTGCTGTTGTTCTCGCAATTCACCTCCATGCTGGCACTGATTGAAGAAGAGCTGCAAACCGCAGGCATTGTTTACAGCAAACTGACCGGGCAAACCAAAAACCGTGATGAAGTCATCGCCCATTTTCAGGAAGGTAACGCGCAAGTGTTCCTGATCAGCCTCAAAGCAGGTGGAACCGGACTTAACCTGACGGCTGCCGATGCCGTGATTCATTATGACCCTTGGTGGAATCCGGCAGTGGAACAACAGGCAACCGACCGCGCCTACCGCATCGGGCAGGACAAGCCGGTATTTGTCTACAAACTGATTACCGAAGACACGGTTGAAGAAAAAATTCTCAAATTGCAGGAAAAGAAACAGGCACTGGCAGACAGTTTGTATTCTGAACAGGCAGAACAGGATGGGCCACGTTTCAGTACCGACGATTTGATGGATTTGCTCAAACCGCTAGAGTGAGCTTACAACTCATTAATATTTAGGTGGCAATGTCGACTTCGGTTTATCCCGAAATTCCAGCATTTGCCCGCTCCCCACTGGTACGCCTGAGCCACCTGCCTCGCCATCGCTGAGCAAACCCACTTGGGTACGCCCCTGCGCCACGCGCTCTTTGGTATCAAACAATGCCTGATGCAATTTCCGACTGTAGGGCAAAGCATACACCCGTGGCTCGCCATCATCGGTTTCACGCACCCACATACGAATCGCGCCATCCTTGGCTTGGCTTGGCTCGAACACATCCGCTGCAATCAGCTCGAACTTTTCCGGCAAGGGCTGCGGCGCAGGCCACCCTTTGGTATCTTGCAAACCTTGCCAATGCAGCCAGTAAAACAGCGGCAAACACACCGTGAGCAGCAACTTACTGCGCCAACCGGGTTTATCCAGCCACAGCCACACCACAAACACCAGCGGAATCACGTAGGCAAACATGAGGGTTAACGATTCCATACATCCACCGGAATGTGATCTAAGCCATAAGGGGTTAATTTCAGCGGTAACTTGTTGAAACCTGATACCGTGCCATCCTCCGCAATGCTGAAACGTACCGCAGTGACCTCCGCATCCTGCGCCTTCAGCTCCACGGTTTCGGCGAATACGGTTTGAAAACGCGGGTTGATCTGGTCAACTTTCACCTGCACGTTTAACGGTGGCGACGAAGCAGCTTGGTAATAATACAGATTGACAATGTATTCCCCCGCGTAACGTTTGCGAATCGTGACGATTTCCTGATTGATGGAATGCACCACTTCGCGCCCATCCACGTTTATCGTGTCATTGATTTTGCCGCGATCATCCCGATCCAGATGCAAAAAACCGGCTTCGGCTTTGAGGTAAGACACCGTGTCCCCCGATGGCGCATGTACCCACAAATCCACGTCATCCGCCACATCGGGCTGCCAAGTGGCTGAAATCACGTATTCCGCCTGCATATCGACCTTGGCCTTATCCGCTTCAGGGTTAATGAATACCAGACTCACCAAAAACAAAAAGCTAAATCCTAACAAGGTGTTAAACAGCAAGTCGATAAACGGGTCAGTTGGCACTTGTCTGCCCGTGCGGCGGTATAAACTCATGCAGGCAATTCCGCTGCGCTCATCGCGATAATCCGGCTAATCAACCGATCCGCACAACGATCCAACCAATGGCATTGAATACTGACCAGCATCGCACTGCCTAAACCTGCCAGCGTGGTATACAGTGCCACCTGCATTCCACCGCCCATGCTGGTAAGCAATTGTTTGAGTACGTTAATGCCTTCCGCCTGCAACTCATACACCGAACCCAACATCAGCACAAAACCGATCACCGTGCCCACCAACCCTAAGCGCAACATTAAATCGGATAAAAACCACCCCGAACTGTGCCCGCTATGCACCCGCTCAATCAAGCGTGCCTGCAAGCTATCGGTGGGGGCACTTTTTCCCTGTATTTGCATTTGCCGTAACACCAGCATCAAATGTTCCTGCGCCCAACTTGCCGGATGTGTTTCCAACCAACGTCCACCTTCCCACTGTTGCGGTGTCAGTGTCAGTAAACCGGCACTCAGGCTGTCAGCCGCAGCAGCTTGGCGCGACAACTGCCAAGAGCAACGCCCCAAATACACACTCACCAACACCAGCAGCCACACAATGATAGCGGACAAATACGTTTGATCTTTCACCCATAATTCCGTCCACAAACCGTATTGCCACAGCAAAAACCCGCCAAACAGCATCAACCCAAACCACAGCAACCAGCCGTAAAATGGCATGTAAGAATCACGGCTCATGGTTTCTCCTTAGTAGCGTGTTGGACGAGTGCAGCAATGTGGGTAGCATGGAAAAACGCATTATCGCGCAAGGCATTCGGCAAAATTGCGCTGATTTCTTCGGCAATTTTGCGCAATACCGGGTCTTGATCGGCGACTTGCCAGACCGTGACCAACCATAACGCGGAAGGCGACGGCAATTGTGAATCAGCAATCACTGGCACGGCAATTTCCCCCAGTAGCGGATTCGCTTCACTTTGCACCCAGCCCTTGCCTTGGTAATACCGCTGGTAAGTGTCATGCAATAACTGACGTGCTGCCTCGGTAAACGCGCTTTGTTCGTTGGCTTTGCCCCACGCCGCCAACCCGTAAGCCAGATACACCCGATCCGCGAATTGCGCCTCTCCCGCTGCCGGTTCACCAATCAGGCGCGGCAGCGTGTCTTGTTTGGTGAGAGCCAGTAATTGTGCGGCAAGCTTTTCACCGGCTTGTTGCAGTTCGGGGTCAAGCCCCTGGGCAGCGGCGAAGGCATTCAAGGCTAACCCGTTCCAACCGAGCAAGGCTTTATCATCGCTGGTTAGGGGACGAGTCCGCCGTTCGCTCAGTAATTTTTCCCGCAAAGCTTTACCCGCAGCACCTTGCAGTGTCACGAAAGGCAATACCTTATCGGCTTCCTCACCCAACAGGTTATGTACGCTGTTTTGCCAATCCTTGCCGACGGTGGCACTGAGCTGTTCCGGTTTCCACAGGTAATAACCGCCCGCGGTGCCATCCCCACCCACGGCGGATAATCCGGCACGCAATAAGCCATCATCGCGCCGGAATGCGGTGAGGGTATGTAACAATGCCTCGCGTCCGGCTTGCAGGTATACCGGTTGTTTGAATTCCACGCCTGCCCGAATCAACAAGGGTGCTGCCAATACTTGGGTGTATAACATCTGTTCGTAATGCGGGTGCGTCCAGCGGCGGTCATCGGTGTAACGGAAAAATCCACCGCCCAAATGATCGCGCAAACCGCCACCAATCAATGCTGCCAAACTGGTTTGCAAAAAAGCATACAAGTCTTTGTCCGGCTTGAGTTGGTGCAGGGTAAACAGTGCGCTTAACTGCGGCAAGTTCGGGAATTTTTCCTGATCACCAAACCCGCCGTATTTTTCATCGCCCGCGCCACTGACGTGTTGCAGAAACGCTTGTAGCACGGCGAGCGGCGTGGTGGTGTCAGCCACCGTTATCGCCGCATCGCGTTGTTGTGCCAGCGTATTGGCTTTCGCTTGAGCTTTTTCCTGAATACTGGTTTTATTGGTCGCCCAGTCATTGAGGAAACGTTGCAGGGTTGCGTTAAACTCATCCGCCTTGGTGTAGTTAAAGCCACCTATGGGGAGCGCATCCGGTGTCAGCATCACCGTCAACGGCCAGCCCCCGAAACCGCGTTGTTGTTCCATAAAGGTTTGCAAATAGGCATCCACTTCTGGCTCTAACTCGCGATCCACAATGATTGGAATGAAACCGGCATTCACGGTTTCCCCCACTGCTTTGTCGCTGAAGGTGTCTTGTTTCATTTTGTGACACCAGTAACAACTCGAATAACCGCTGGAAATCAAGATGGGTTTGCCACTGGTTTTTGCCTGTTCAAAAGCGGTGGCACTGAAGGTATTCCAGTGAATGCTGTCATCGGAGTGGGTGCGAAAATACGGGGAGGGGTGGTCGCGTAATACGGAGTTGTGTACCGCATGGCTCAGTAGCGGTAATAAGCACAGACACAATAACGTCAATAAACGCATGGGCTTCCTCAAATGAGCAGATGACCCATAATAGATGCTTAAACCGTTAAGCATCAAGCAAGTACAGGAATCGTGTGCTTACCTGTCGTGATAAATATGCGAAGAAGTACCGCAAGTGCTACGGTAGCCGCCGCACAGGCAGCTCCAACCGGGTGGGCAAGGATTAGCAGGATGGGGGAGGCGACGCCTCTTCAATTCTGTCCATCTTTGAATCCTATAAATCCTGGTTCAAGACAGTCATACCCAAGACTTTGGCAGCTTCATTCAAATGCTTGTCAAAGCAGGCAAACACCAACGGCTGCGGCATGATTTGCAGGCTAATCGCCTCTGCCGCCGCGAGATGAATGCTGTCGTAACCCCGCAAACCAAACTGATCCGCCAGATTGCCCGCCCGTTTGACCAGCATTTCCGTGGGTAAAATCACATTCAGTGTTTGCCAATCATTGTCGATGATGGGCAACAGTTGGGCTTTTTGGGCGGCTTCTAGCCGTTGCATACGTTGCGCTTTTGCCAAGGCTGCGCGTAATTCGGCGTAGGCAATCAGGTGGGTGCAAGTCTGTTCCGCTTGTTCAACTGCTGCATGGACTGCTTCTGAACCGTCTTCTTCCACATACAATTTCAGCCACGCGGATGTGTCGAGATAGAGCAGGGGGATACTCATGCACGGTCTTCCAGCAGCAAATCACTCAACGACACACCTTCGGTTAAGCGAATACGCTGCGCAGCAGGCAATCCCAGTTTTTTGCCAGCTTGTCCGCGTCGTACCCACGCTAATTTATCCAGCGGTTGTGAAGCGCGAAGTTGCAAGTTGGGTGCTAAGCGCGTCAAGCGTGCTACCGGATTACCGTGGGTGGTGACGATGATTTCTTCACCTGCCTGGGCGTATTTCAGGTATTCGGAAAAGCGGTTTTTGAGTTCGCGGACAGCAACGTGCATAACGGTTATCCCATTTGTGGCTATATTTTAAAATAGTAGCTACAAGTGAGGGTGTTTACAAGTGCGGAGAATCGCTGTAGTTCAGACGGATTTTGGGTAGTTCTCATCAGCCAGTACTAAACTTGCGGTGTTGGTACTAACGGGATCTAGTCCATACAAGAGCGGCAAGTCATTCGACGATTACGGGAGCAAGCTGCGGTTTGTGGCGAATTTGCTGCCTCCTGTTTGCTAAGGATACGGATTTCAAGCAGACGTATTTGAGTGTGGTCAGGTAGAGCAACTTGAGGTTGAATTTTACCGGAGAAGCTGGGTGTTCTTTGTGTTTGCAGTGCGTTAATCTGTGAACGGCTTACTTGATTGATAGGAGATGCCACTATGTCGATAGCTGAGTTACTGCCCTCTGTGGTATCACTGCCCCACGCGGATAAATTTCGCTTGGTACAGTTGTTGCTGGAGCAATTGGCGAAAGAAGAGGGGGTTATTTTGCAAGATCCCACCACTACCGCCTCCCCCGTTCCCGTGGGTAGGGTGTATCGCAGTGGGCATTCTGACGTATCTGCCAAAGCCCGTTCATTACTTTTTGAAAGCCGTGCTGAGGCATTATTGAAAAGGCGCAAAGCATGTTGATTGCCGATACGGGGGCGGTCTATGCCTTCACCGTTTGGATGCGATTGCTTTGCAAAGTTGGACAGGTACGAGTGATGCCACATGCTGTTTGAAATTGTGGGTGAAATTCGCGATGCTGAAACCTTTGCATCAGGTTCGGGGATTCGGGAGTTACCACGTTTGCGCAAGCTGCATGGGGAAGGCCATTGGCGCAAACGCAAGGGATTTGCTGAAATCCGTTTGCCGGATGGTTCACTGCATCAGGCGGAAATCCATTGGTACGAAGCCAATGGCATTGGTAAGAAAGAGTTCAAAATCAAATATTTTATCGGGTAAGCGTTATGTCTGGACATACATTTGCAATTTGTATCAAGAACGAAGATTACGAGGTTTCACTGGAACTGCGTAAGTTGTACGAAGTGCTGCCTGACCCTCAAGGTGAAACGCTGGGTATGGTGAGGGTGGTAGATGAGTCGGGGGAAGATTACCTGTATCCGCAGGCGTTTTTCGTGCGGCTCAATTTGCCTGCAATGGTGGAGGAACAAGTGTTGCTGGCGGCGTGACAAAGTTTTCCTTCCTTTCAGGGGGTGGCTTCCTATGTGATCAATCGAGTCTGACCCCTTTGATTAGGTTATGGGAGCAAGCTACGGTTTGTGGCGAATTTGCTGCCTCCGGTGTTTGCCAAGGATACGGATTTCAAGCCGCCACATTTGAGTGTGGTCAGGTAGAGCAACTTCAGCTTTATTTCACAGGGTATAACGCGGTTTCCTGATGTTGCGCACATACGCTGCTGGGTCTGCCATTTCTTCACGGTCTGCCCACATGCCGAAGCCGGGTGTATCTGCCCAAGAATGCTTTTTGCGTTTTCTTGCTACTGCTTTTTCAGGCTGGCGTGGCATGAAACGTTCCAGCCCAAGCTGGAAATAGGTGGGGTCAATTTCCCCGCCAAAGGCTTTGCGTCCGGCGCGTTTCGCTGCCAATGAAGCGGAAAACAATCCCCCGAACGGTTCCCACACTACGTCGCCTGCATCGCTGCTGGCTTCAATGATCATGCCCAGAAAATCCAGCGGTTTTTGGTTCAGGTGGGCAGCTTTGCCGCTGATTTCGGGGACGCGGATGCGTTCTGCGCCTTTGAGTGGGTTGCGATCCCAGACGTTGGTGAATCCCATCGGGCAGTGGAATTTGGCGCGTTGGGCTGCCCAGTCTTCCGCCGTCATGGGGTGGATGCCGTTGCGGGAGAAATAGGGGCGACCTGCCAGGTTGCCATGCTGGTTGGCGTAGGTTGCCATTTTTGCGAAGGTTTCCGGTGGCGGCGGATACCAGAGGTGACCTTGGTCGAGGTATTTGCGGGTGGCTACGTCCTTGACTTCGCAGGCTTCGTTGGCTTTACGCATGGGTAGCCCGGTGCGTTTCCATTCGCGGTGTAGCCATTGTTGCAGTGTCAGGTTGTCGATGCGTGCTTCAAATACATACTGGACGCACATTTCGGTGACGACGGGGAAACGGCGGATTTTGGCGGTGTTGACGTTGCCCGCGATGTGGGCTTTGCCTTTGTTCCAGACATTAGCGTTGACGTAACGCCAGCCGTAGCGTTCCAGAACCGGGTGGACAGTCGCCCAGCCGATTTCAGAGTTCCAGAACCAGAGGGTGGTTTGCGCGGTGGCGTGTTGGCTCCATGCCTGAATGTGCGGTTCGTACCAGTCGGCAATACCCAGATGGTCGGAGGTGTCGCCTTCAAAACCGAGGATGCCATACGCGCCGTCCGAAACGATCACGGTTGGGTTGTCCCATTGCGGGTAATGGTTCAGGCTGTTGCCGAGGTGGAGGCTGACGCGCCCATCCGTCCAGTGCGTGTGGGTGGGCTTGCTGTCCAGTGTCACAGCTTTACCGCGCCCGACCGTGCCGGGGGATGGAGTGTTCTTTGTCTTGAGTGCTACCGATGCGGACATAAACCAACGCCAAAAATCTTGTTGGGGGTAGGATAGCATAGGGCGGGTGTTGATGGTGGATAGCGGTAACTTGTCGCATCGCTGCCAGTTGGGTTTATGCTAGAATCACAGTCCTACAGCCCATAACATCAGCAGGTTGGCACTATGCAGGATAAGTACATCAACCCTTTTACCGACTTCGGTTTCAAGAAACTGTTTGGGGAAGAGCCGCACAAGGAACTGCTGATCAGCTTCCTGAATACGCTGCTGCCAGAAAAACACCGGGTTCAGGATTTACAGTACACCCGCAATGAACATCAGGGGTATACTGCGCTTGACCGTAAAGCCATTTTTGATCTGAATTGCATCAGCCCGACGGGTGAACGTTTCATTGTTGAGTTGCAGAAAGCCAAGCAGAATTTTTTCAAGGATCGCAGCCTGTATTACGCCACGTTTCCGATTCAGGAGCAGGCACAGCGCGGCGATTGGGATTATAAGCTGGCGGCGGTTTATACCATCGGCATCCTTGATTTTGTGTTTGAGGAAGATCGGGAAATCCACGACAAGGAAGTGATTCATACCATCCAGCTTAAAAACCAGAATGGGCAGGTGTTTTATGAAAAGCTGACGTTTATCTATCTGACGCTGCCCCATTTTAATAAGTCGCTGGATGAACTGCATACGACGCAAGACAAATGGCTGTATATATTCAGGCACTTGCACGAAATGCAGGAAATACCGCCTGTTTTGCACGAAGCAATATTCCTCAAGTTATTTGAAGCGGCACAAATTGCCTGCTTTAATCCTGCCGAACGTCAAGCCTACGAAGATAGCTTGAAGTACTACCGTGATTTGAAGAATGTGACGGATACGGCACGGGATGAAGGCGAGCAAAAGAAGGCGGTGGAAATTGCCTACAATTTACTGGATGTGCTGGATGATGAAACGATTGCAGTAAAGACGGGGTTGTCACTCAAGGATGTTCATGGGTTACGGCTGAAAAGTTGATTTGTCATCAATTTGTGTTGCCGGAACGTATGTTTAAATAAAAAGTCGATGATTTAGTGAGTCTTGATTTTTAAACTTTCTTCATTCTTTACTATAGATCAATAGGTTGTGCTTTGCTATAATTTCATCCGCTTTCGTGAATGGGGATTTATATGCTACACGCAATTGAGAGAAATAAATATGGTAGAAGCCTTAGAAAAGGACAGGTTCACTGGAGAGAACTATTCAAAACATCTGAGGATTCCCTAACATCTTCTGTTTTTGGATTATTAATTTATTTGCCTGCTAATTTGTCTTGGAGTATTTTAAGAGATTCTTGTTCTGAGTCCAGTCTGTTGCCTAAAAAATCAGGTGATATTATAAGTTATGAATTTTGGCCTCATTGGGATGGGCAAGGTACAGAGCAAAATTATGTAGAACCTGATGTTTTTATTAGATTTGAAAATTTCGATCTAATAGTGGAAGCAAAAAGAAATGATGAAAATCAACAAGATCCTTCTCAATGGTTGAGAGAGTATAAAGCATATTTAAATGAATATGATGATGAAAAAAGAAGTGTATATCTTTTAGCTATTGGTGGGGTTTTAGAAGAAGGTGTTTATTTGGAAGTCGATAAGCTGATAGTGTTTAACGTTAAATGGAGTTCTCTTCTTAAAAGAATAAAGAAATTAGAAGATGATATTTTTTTAGCTAGCACTATGCTGGAAAGTGTATCTTTAGTGTCAATGATTTTAAAAGACTTAATCAAGTATTTTGGGTTGCATGGATATGCCACGGGAGAATGGTTAAGTGAGATTAATTATCAGAAATCGAACTTTGAGAAATCTATCATTAAACTTATTGGAGAGTATTAATGTCGCATTCTTTAACTGATCTTGAATTGAATAATGTTTTGTTAGATGTGAGAAATGCTTATAGACTTTTATTTTTGTACCAAAAACGAGTATTGGATTTGATGAAGTTTATCGGCAACCACTATTCCTTGTCTTATAAAGGTGGGTGGTCTAAATATAGTAATTCTAGTCCTAAAAATGGCAAGGGCAGTCTCGACAACTGGGCTTGGGATTGGCTCAATATGTATTGTTATGAGTTTTACTTTGGAAATAATAAAATTAATGAAGATCAAGTTCGGTTTTCTATTATACTTCAATCTGATACTGGTAGATGGTTGTCAGATTGTGATAAAAGGGATGTCAATAAGTTCTCTACAGCAGAAGCATCTAAGTCAAAATTATTTTTTCTGGTGGGTAAAAACAATAAATGGGAAGTCGATTCAACTATAAAAGAAATGTCATCAAATAATGATTGCTATGAAATTATAGACGATGAAGATAGAAAAAATATCTTTGTCGCGAAGGCTTATGACTTGGCGCGATTTGGCAATGAGTTGGAAACGAGGAAAATACTTGACGATTTTTTAGCTTTTTGCAAAAAGCATACCATTAATTTTACTTTGTAATAAAGGAGGTGGAGTCTGTTAATTAAGCTTTTTGTTCAGTATAAAAGAGTTAAAGAGACAGACTCCAGTTTTTTCTATCCCCCAATCTCCCCCATCACCTTAACCACCCACTCCTCCCGCTCTTCCACCGTCGGCAATTCCACCTCAAACCGTAACTTATCCTGCCCATCCAGCTTGAATACCCACGGGCGTTTCTGGATCAGCGTAATCACCTTCATCGGGTCAATATTCGGTTTGTCATCAAAGATCATCCGCCCACCCTTGATGTGCATATCCAGCTTGCGGATACCGAGTTCCTGCGCCAGCAGCTTGACCCGCGTGACGCTGAACAGGGTCTTGGTCGGTTCCGCCAGCAGCCCGAAGCGGTCGATCATTTCCACCCGCAACTCGTCCAGTGCTGTCTGCGATGCCGCGCTGGCAATGCGTTTGTAGAGGATTAGCCGCGCATGGACATCCGGCAAATAATCGTCAGGGATCAGCGCCGGAGCGCCCAGTTCCACCGTGGTGCGGCTGCTGGTGGCTTTGGGGTCAGGCACTTTGCCGGACTTGAGGGCTTTCACCGCCCGTTCCAGCAGGTCGTTGTAGAGGTTGAAACCGATTTCCTGAATCTGCCCGCTTTGCCCCTCGCCGAGCAATTCGCCCGCGCCGCGAATCTCTAGGTCGTGGGTCGCCAGCGTGAAACCGACCCCCAGTTCTTCCAGCGATTCAATCGCTTCCAGCCGCTTGACCGCATCCGGCGTGAGCGCGGATTTGGGCGGCGCAATCAAATAGGCGTAAGCGCGGTGGTGCGAACGCCCGACCCGCCCGCGCAACTGGTGCAACTGCGCCAGCCCCAGCTTGTCGGCACGGTTGATCAGGATGGTGTTGGCGGTTGGCACGTCAATGCCGCTTTCAATGATGGTGGTGGCAACCAAAATCTGGAAACGCTGGTGGTAAAAGTCGCTCATGATGCTTTCCAGCTCGTGCGCCCGCATTTGCCCATGGGCATGGCGCACCGTCACGCCGGGCAGCATTGCGCCCAGTTCCTGCTCCACCTTGTCGATGGTTTTGACCTCGTTGTGCAGGACGTATACCTGCCCACCGCGTGACAATTCCCGCGCACACGCCTCCTGAATGATGGTCTTGTTCCATTCGCACACAAAGGTCTTGATGGCGTGGCGTTGGGTCGGCGGGGTGGCAATGATCGACAGGTCACGCAAGCCCGACAGCGACATATTCAGGGTGCGCGGGATCGGCGTGGCGGTCATGGTCAGCATATCGACATTGGCACGCAGCTTTTTCATCTGCTCCTTGTCACGCACGCCGAAGCGGTGTTCCTCGTCGATGATCACCAGCCCCAGTTGCTTGAAATGCACATCGTCCTGCAACAGCTTGTGCGTGCCGATCACAATGTCGATCTTGCCACTGGCGAGTGCCTCCAGTGCCTTGCTGGTTTCCTTGCCGGTCTTGAAGCGTGACAGCGATTCGATATTGAACGGCCAGTCGGCAAAACGGTCACGGAAATTGTTCAAATGCTGCTGCGCCAGCAGGGTAGTCGGCGCAATCATCGCCACCTGCTTGCCCGCATTCGCCGCCACGAACGCCGCCCGCATCGCTACTTCGGTCTTGCCGAAACCCACGTCGCCGCACACCACCCGATCCATCGGCTGCGCGGCACGCATGTCCTTGATGACGTTTTCAATCGCCAGTGCCTGATCCGGCGTTTCCTCAAACGGGAACGCGCCTGCAAACAGGCGGTAATCGTTGTCGTCAAACGGGAAGCTGTGCCCCTGTTGGGCAGCGCGGCGGGCGTGGATGTCGAGCAATTCCGCCGCCACATCGCGGGCTTTTTCCGCCGCTTTGCTACGGGCTTTTTCCCATTGTCCTGTACCGAGGCGATGCAACGGCGCATTGTCGGGGTCTGCCCCAGTGTAACGGCTGACCAGATGTAGCGCTGCTACGGGGACATACAGCTTTTCCTCATTGGCGTAACTGATCACCAGATATTCGGCAGTCACCCCACCCGCAGTAACGGTTTGCAAGCCCAGATAACGCCCAACCCCGTGTTCTTCGTGGACGACAGGCGCGCCTTCGTTGAGGTCGGTGAGGTTGCGAATAATCGCATCGGCATCGCGGGTGGCTTTGCGGCGACGGCGTTGCTGCTGGATTTGCACCCCATGCAGCAGGTTTTCAGGGATGACCGCAATCCGCGCATCCGGCAGCCAGAAACCGTTTTCCAGCGGCGCGACCGTGACCGCCATTTCCGCTTGGCTACCGAGGAAATCCTGCCAGGTTTCCAGTGTTTTGACCGCAATGCCGTTGTCTTTCAGCAGGGTGAGGAAGGCTTCGCGCCGTCCGGCAGATTCAGCGGTGAACAGCACCCGCCCTTGCAGCTCTTTCAGGAAGTTGAACAGCAGGAACAGGGGCTGTTCGTGGCGGGCATGGATTAGGAGCGAGGGCAGGGCGGCAATGGGGTAGTTGAAGAACCCCTCACCCCCCAGCCCCCTCTCCCTCAAGGGGAGAGGGGGAGCAAGAGATGCATTTTCTTCTTCAGCCCCTCTCCCCTTGAGGGAGAGGGGTTGGGGTGAGGGGTAAGAAGCGTCAGCTTCTTTAAACCGCTGCACCTCAACCCTCGGATAATCCCCGACCCAACTCGCCAGCATCGCCGCCGTCAGGAACAACTTCTCCGGCGCAAGCAACGGCCTTTCAATATCATGCCGCCGCTGTTCATACCGATACTCCACCGTTTCCCAGAACGTGTTGACCGCAGCATCCACGCCTTCTGCGAGTACCAGCAAGGTCTTCTTCGGCAAATAATCAAACAGCGTGGCGGTATGCTCAAAGAACAGCGGCAAGTAATACTCAATCCCCGCTGGCGGTTTGCCCTGACTCACCCCTTCGTAAATGCGGCTGCGGCTCAGATCGCCTTCGACTTGCACCCGATAGTTTTGGCGGAAGGTGCGGATTCCGGCTTCGTCGAGCGGAAATTCCCGCGCTGGCAGCAGTTCGATACTGTCCACCACAGCATCGGTGCGTTGCGTTTCCGGGTTGAAGGTACGAATTGAATCCACTTCTTCATCAAACAAATCAATTCGGTAGGGCGTATGGCTGCCCATCGGGAACAAATCCAGCAGCGAGCCACGGGTGGCGTATTCGCCGTGTGCCATCACCTGACTGACGTTGCGGTAACCTGCTTCTTCGAGTTGCTTGCGCAATTTGTCGATATTGAGTGGTGAACCCTTGCGCACTATAAAGGTGTAGCCATGCACGTAACTGGTGGGGGCAACCCGATGCAGCAGCGTGGTGGCAGGTACGACCAGGATGCCGCGCTTGAGGTTTTGCAGCGTCGCCAGCGTTTTCAGGCGTTCAGAAATGATGTCTTCGTGTGGGGAAAACACGTCGTAGGGCAGCGTTTCCCAGTCGGGGAAAATGTGGCGCGGGATTTCCGGGGCGAAAAAGTGCAGCGCCGCATCCATTTGATACGCGGTATGCACATCCGGTACAACCAGCAGGGTCAAGCCATCAAAGCCTTGGGCGGACTGGGCAATGAGCCAGTCGAGGGATGAGCCATACAATTGCCCCCAGCGGATGTGGCCATTGGGGGGGGCGGGGAATTGGGGCTTGAGCAATGCAGACATCGTATCGGGCTGGTTTTCTTAAAGCCCGGCATTCTACTGGATGCTAGCAGACTTGTCCTGTTGCTGCGGAATATGCGGGGTGGTAGACAAGCGCCGGTCGAGTTCCTGCCGTTCACTGGCGGTCAGTTGTTTCAGCACAAATTCAAGATTGGCTGCCGCGTGTTCGTGATGTTGCGCTGTTGCCCGCGATAACCAGTAAGCGGCTTCGGGTAAATCTTTAGCAGTGCCTATGCCATGCGCCAGATAAGTACCCATGTTGAACTGGGCTACCGGGTTATTGTTTTCGGCAGCCTTGCGGAACCAGTTGACGGCTTCAGCGAGATCGGTAGTCACACCCTGACCTTCGGCAAACATACTGGCAAGACCCATTTGTGCTTCCGCGTAGCCCTGATCAGCAGACTGGCGATACCAGTACAATGCCATTGCATCATCTTTGGGCAGGTCAACGCCTTGATCGTACATAAAACCAATGGTGTGTTGGGCAGCCGGATTTTTGCCTTCAGCGGCTTTGCGGATCCACTCCATCGCCTGTTTGGCATCCTGAGGCATTCCTTCACCCAGCAGGTATTTGATGCCAAGATTATATTGTGCGCCGGGTTCTCCCTGACGGGCGGCTTCCTTGTACCAGTGAAGCGCCTGGTCAGCACTGCGCTCCACCCCATGCCCTTCTTCGTACATCAGGGCAAGGTTAAAGGCAGCAGCAGGATCGTGCTGTTCAGCAGCCTTACGGAACCAAAAAGCTGCTTGCGAATGGTTCTGCGGTTGATGGATGCCTTTCAGGTAACGCACGCCGAGGTCAAACTGGGCATCCTTGTGTCCGTTCTGGGCAGCTTGGGTGAACCAATAGGTGGCTTCAGTCTGGTCAGCCTTACGGTTTTTATCTGCGTCATACAGCAAGGCAAGATTGTATTGTGCGGCAACGTCCTGCTGGCGGGCGGCCTGTTCAAACCAGTGGATGGCCTTGTCAATGTTTTCGGGTTCGCGCAGGAACAGCACACCAAGGTTGTACTGCGAGTCAACATGCCCCTGTTTTGCCGCCTGTTCGTAAAGGTCGACCGCTTTGCTGATGTCCTGCTTTACATGCACACCGTTTTCGTAGAAATTGGCAAGCTCGAACAGGGCAGGTGTGTAACCTTGCGCGGCAGAGCGTTCAAGCCACTCGATGCCTTCCTGGGGTTTTGCTTGTCCCCCGTTCTTGTTGGTGAGCAAGTCGCTGGCAATGGCAAACTGTTTGGCGGCTTCCTGATGATTTTGCGAGGTTTCAACAGCCGCCGCGAGTTGCAGGGAAGGTGTGCTAGTATCAGTCAAGCCTGCATGAGCTAATGCTGGCTGGATGGCTAGTAGTGTGACAAGCGCCAGCGAGAGCTGGAAAGTTGAATCGCCCCTGTTCATGGTATAAGCCCCAAAAAAATTCATGTTCAATTATTCTTCTTTTGCCCCGTGCAACTGAATTATAAATTAACAGGGTGAAAGATAGAATCTTGTTTTTAAGAATAAGACTTTTCTATTTGTCCGTTTGTCGGATAAATTTATAGCAATAGTTAATGGTTTGTGTTAGCAGGAGTGTTTAATTTGTCAGCAGATTCAGTGGAGATCAAGGGCGAAATGACCATGCTCAGCGTCCTGCAACTGGCATCCCCGGATATGGTGCAGGTCAGGCAAGGCTTGCGGAGCAAGCGTGACAGCCTGCCGACCCTGTTTGCAGGTAGCCCATTGGTGGTTGACTGTCAGGCGCTGGGTGAAGAGTGTCAAAAACTGGACATGCAGCAACTGCGAACTGTGATTACTGACCTAGGGTTTATACCAGTAGGTATTCGTCATCTGCCTGATGTCTGTATTGAACAAGCCACACAGGCTGGCTGGGCTATCCTGCGCGGTGGGCGTGTGCCTCCTGCGGCGCGTATTGAAAAGCCAGCTACCAGAGGTGCAAATGCTTCCGGCAAGAGTATCGAGGTTATTGATCGTCCAGTACGTTCCGGTCAGCAGATTTATTTTCCTGATGGCGATATTGTCGTGCTACAACATACTAGCGCCGGGTCGGAAATTCTGGCGGGTGGTTCCGTGCATGTGTACGGTTCCCTGCGCGGGCGAGTTCTGGCGGGTATTCAAGGGGATACCAGCGCCCGCATTTTCTGCCAGAAACTGGAAGCCGAGTTGGTGGCAATTGCCGGGAATTACCGTTTGCTGGACGATATCAGCACGGATTTGAAGGGCAGACCCGCGATGGTATGGCTGGAAGGGGAAAAGTTGAAAATCGCGCCGATGTTCTGATTTTCTACTAAAAAAGCGTTGTTTCTGGTAGTATCCTGTACTGGATTCTGTATCAATCCACGCCCTCTGATGTAAATAATAAAGGAGCCTCTTTTGAGCAGGATAGTTGTAGTGACTTCGGGTAAAGGTGGCGTTGGCAAAACGACTACCAGTGCCGCATTCGCCACCGGGCTGGCTCTGCGTGGTTACAAGACCGCCGTTATCGACTTTGATGTGGGTTTGCGCAATCTTGACCTTATCATGGGATGCGAGCGGCGCGTCGTCTATGATTTCGTGAATGTTATCAACGGTGAGGCAAGCCTGAAACAGGCGTTGATCCGTGACAAGCGTACCGAAAATCTGCATGTTCTGCCTGCTTCCCAAACCCGTGACAAGGATGCCCTGACCAAGGAAGGCGTAGGTAAAGTCATCAATGACCTGCGTGAAGACCATTTTGATTTCGTGGTGTGTGATTCTCCGGCTGGTATTGAGCGGGGAGCACACATGGCCATGTATTTTGCCGATGATGCGATTGTTGTCACCAACCCGGAAGTGTCCTCAGTACGTGATTCCGACCGTATTCTCGGTTTGTTGCAAAGCAAGACCCAGAAGGCGGAGCAGGGTGATTCCGTGCGGGAGCACCTGCTGATTACCCGCTACTCCCCCAGCAGGGTAGAGGCTGGTGAAATGCTGGGTATGGAAGACATCCTGGAAATTCTGGCTGTACCCTTGATTGGCGTGATTCCCGAGTCGCAAAGTGTTTTGCAGGCATCCAATAGTGGTTCACCAGTCATTCTGGACAAGGCCAGTGATGCCGGACAAGCGTATGATGATTTTGTGCGCCGATTCCTAGGTGAAACCGTCCCACACCGTTTTCTGGACGTGGAAAAGAAAGGCTTTTTCAAACGTTTGTTCGGGTGAGTTATGGCATGGTTTGATTATTTCAGGCAAGGAAAGCAGGGTAGCGCCAAACTGGCCAAAGAACGGTTGCAAATCGTCATTGCGCATGAGCGGATTGACCGCAACGGCCCCGAGTATCTGCCGCAGTTGCGCCGCGACATCATGAGTGTGATCCGCAAATACGTACCGATTACCGAGGAGCAGGTGAATGTCCAGTTTGAGAAAGGCACAGATTATGATGTGCTGGAATTGAATATTGCCTTGCCGGAGCGCGAGCACTGAATATTTTCCTCCCTATTGTGGGGTCGGGAGGGATTCCTCATTTTGTTCTTTATCTGAATGCACAGTATGGATAACAACGCCTTCCAGCTTGGTGCTTTTGTTGATCAACACATTGTTTTCATTACAGCAATAAGCATGTTCCTGTTTGGGTTGCTGGTAGCGCATTTCATCTATAGCAACCCTTTGCGGCAAGCTCGTCGTGAGCTTGAGCGTCTGCAAATGCAATTGCAAAGCGAAGAGCAAATCCACGAAGAGCGTCTGCGAATGCTGGATGACGCGCAAGACCGTCTGCACAACACGTTTGCGGCTCTTTCCCAGCGGGCTTTGCGTGAAAACAATACCCAGTTTCTACAACTGGCACAGGAAAGCATGGGGCGTTTTCAGGTGGAATCACGCGCCGATCTAGAGCAACGGCAGCGCTCTATCCAGCATCTGGTTGAGCCGATCCGTGATGCCTTGGCGAAAACCGAGCAGCAAATCCGTGAGATTGAAAAGGAACGGCAAGCCAGTTTCGGTGTTCTCAGTCAGCAGATTCGGGGCATGATGCATGACCAGGCTGCCCTGCGGGGTGAAACCGGGCGCCTGGCTTCTGCCTTGCGTACCCCTGGTATCCGTGGGCAGTGGGGAGAGCTTAGCCTGCGGCGTATTGCCGAGCTGGCTGGTATGGTCGAGCATTGTGATTTCGTTGAGCAGGCGCAACGCAGTAATGCCGAACGCACCATTCGCCCTGACATGGTGATACGGATGCCGGACAAGCGTGAAATGATTGTGGATGCCAAAGCACCGATGGATGCCTATTTGGATGCAGCGGGTGCAGATGATGAAGAAATCCGCAAACGTCACCTGCAACGCCATGCCCGCCATGTGCGCGAACATGTGAAAGTGCTGGCAGGCAAGCGTTATTGGGAGCAATTCGAGCAATCCCCCGATTTTGTGGTATTGTTCATCCCCGGCGAGCAGTTTCTGGGCGCAGCCCTGGAACAGGATAAAAGCCTGCTGCATGATGCCCTGAATGATAAAGTCATTCTGGCAACACCGACCACCCTAGTTGCTTTGTTAAGGGCCGTGGCATTCGGGTGGAAACAGACCGTTCTGGCTGAAAACGCAGGCAAGGTACGCGATCTGGGTGAAGAGTTGCACAAACGCTTGACCGTGTTCCTTGAGCATCTGGAGCGTTTGGGGCGTAATCTGGGTTCCAGCGTGGAAACGTACAATAAGGCGCTCGGTTCATTGGAACGCAGTGTCTTGCCCGGTGTACGCAAACTGTCTGAACTGGGAATTTCCTCGGGGCGGAACATGAGCGAACCTGTACCTGTCGAAGCCATACCACGTCAGCCATATTCGAGGGATTCTGATACTGATGCTGAAACCAATTAAGACACGTTACTACCTGACCCTGTTACAGATGCTGATCCTGCTGTTCCTGCTGGGAGCTGGGGTCTTGCTGAACAAGGATGTGGTGACGCAATTCTTTTACACCACGCAAGCAGGCCAGTTGGGTCTGGTGCTGAATGGTGTCATCCTGTTGATTTTTTTGATTGGGCTGGTGCGCATGATCCTGTTGTTTCTGGTGTATAGCCGTGAACAGGATATGCTGGAGAATTTCATCAAGCGTGCGGAAGATAATGCTGCCAACCCGGCGTATGGATTGCCAGAGTCGGCTTTAGTGGTCAACCGTTATTACGCGGTGCAAACCATTGCCCGCCAACATGCGCCGATCAATCAGGCTGCACTGGCGGCGACGCTACTTGCTGGTCAAGCATCCCAGTTTACCCTGGTGCGTTTTGTCAACAGTATCCTGATTCTGGCGGGGGTACTGGCAACTGTCATTTCCCTGGCTATTGCCTTAATGGGGGCGGCTGGCCTGATGAATTCCCCTGACAGCATGAAAAACATGTGGGACATCATCGGTGGTATGTCCAATTCCCTGAGTACCACGGTGACAGCCATTATCTGTTACGTATTTTTCGCCTATTTTTACCTGCGTTTGCAGGATGCACGTACCCAGTTGCTGGCGAACATCGAAGATGTCACCTCACTGTATATCCTGCCGCGCTTCAAACATGCCGAAAATAACCTGATGCATGATGTGGCAGTGCTGGCTGCGGAACTGCGCAAGGCATCCGAAACCATCGGGCTGGTGCAAAACCGTTTCCTGCAAGCCGGTGAGCGGCTGCAACTGGCAGTGGATGATCTGCAAGCTGCTGTGGCAGGTAGTGGTGACAATATCCGTGTTATCCGTGATTCCATCCGGGAAGGTTTTCGGCTGGATAGCAAGGATAAACCATGAACAGCGGTTTTCCATCACTCAGTGGTGGCTCACAGGAAGACATGGAAGAGGGCTTCTGGTCGTCTTTCAGCAATGTGATGATGGTGATCCTCAAGATTTTCCTGCTGGTGATTGTGGTGATGGCCTTGAACAACCGTAATCTGCTGGATGAACTCAAGCATAGCGTCAAAGCGCAGGAAGTTGCCAAGCAGGAAGCCCAGCAAGCTGCACAGGATGCACAAAAAGCTGCTGAGCAGGCACAACAGGCATCCGCGCAGGCACAACAGGCCACCCAGTTGGCTGAATTCCAGCTCAAGGAAAATGCCACGCTGGAAGAACAACTGGAATACCTGCAACAACGGGCTTCCACTCTGGAAATGGAGTTGTTGCGCAGCCGTGCTGAAACCGAGGAAGCTCGTACCCTGACTAGCACCAACGAGGCTGAAATTACCCGTTTGCAGGCACTTTCCCGCGAGCAGTCCGAAGAACTTGAGATGCGCAAACGTTCGCTGGACACCATGCAAACCGAGTTGACCGACAAAAGCACCCAGGTTGTCAATTTGTTGACCAAGGTCGACCAGCATGAAAAACAGTTGCTGAGCTTGCGGGGCGAATACACCGAACTGGATAAAAAATATCAGAAACTGCTCAAGCCTGCCCGTTCCTCCAAGGGGAAACAGGTGGTAGAAGTGGTCTATCGCAAATCGGGTTATGCCATCCGTGAGCCAGGTTCCACGACTGTACCGAATGTCGGCTTGCCAGCCCTGGAAAGCAGGCTGGCTGCCTTGAAAGCCAAATACGGTACAGACCTGTATGTGAAAGTGGTTATCCCTAGTGACAGTGGTTTGTCATACAACGAGGCATGGCGTTTTACCAATGAAATGCTGAGCAAGTACGACTATTATCATCAGCCCAACTGAGTTTTGAATACGGATGGCAAGGTGCGGCAGTTGTTGAACCGGAACGTGCCTGCCTATATACTTTCAAGCAATTAATAACTTACAGACATTCAGCTTTTTTGAGTACAGTAACAACTGCTGCGACGGAAAATGACAGGCACACCGTCCAGTTCGAGCTTGAACCTGCCGACACTCCCCGCCTCATGAACTTGTGTGGTCAGTTTGACCAACATTTGCGTCAACTGGAAAAACGCCTTGGGGTAGACATTAGTAACCGGGGCAACCTGTTCCAGATCACTGGCGACCCATCTTCCAACCAGCTCACCATTAACCTGTTGCAAGGGCTTTACCGCGAAACAGCGGATAACGTGCTTGACCCGGAAAGCATTCACCTGTTCTTGCAGGAAGCCAATCTGGACAAGGTACAAGCCAACACCAGTGATGATGTGCGTATCCGTACCAAACGCGGTTTCATCAAGCCAAAGGGTTTGGTGCAGAGCCAGTATATCCAGAATATCCGTATCCACGATGTCACTTTCGGTATCGGCCCTGCCGGGACAGGCAAGACCTGGCTGGCAGTCGCTTGTGCGGTAGAGGCACTGGAACGTGACGAAGTGCGCCGTTTGATTCTGGTACGCCCTGCGGTGGAGGCGGGTGAACGGCTTGGGTTCTTGCCCGGCGACCTGAGCCAGAAAATCGACCCGTATTTGCGCCCCATGTACGATGCCCTGTATGAAATGCTCGGCATTGAAAAGGTCAACAAACTGATTGAACGCAACGTCATTGAGGTTGCACCGCTGGCTTACATGCGTGGGCGTACCCTGAATGATGCTTTCATCCTGCTGGATGAGGCGCAAAACACCACCACCGAACAGATGAAAATGTTCCTGACCCGTTTGGGGTTCGGTTCCTCTGCCGTCATTACCGGCGATGTCACTCAGATTGACTTGCCACGTCATCAGAAATCCGGTCTGAAACAGGCGGCGGAAATTCTGGATGGCGTCAAAGGCATCAGCTTCAACTATTTCAGTGGGCGTGATGTGGTACGGCACAAACTGGTACAAAAAATTGTAGAGGCGTATGACAGTCATGACCTTGCTGCTCGACATCCAGAATCCTGAAAATTACGCTACCCTGCCTGCTGAAACCGAGTTGTTGCAGTGGGCGCAAGCGGCATGGCAAGGCGAGGGTGATGCCGGTGTGGTGGTGCGTGTGGTGGCTGAAGCTGAAAGCCAGGAACTCAACCGCGATTACCGGGGGAAGGATTACCCGACCAATGTGTTGTCTTTTCCTTACGATGAGCCGCCGATCCCGCTGGAAGAGGGTGAAACCGATTACTTGGGGGATTTGGTCATCTGCCTGCCGGTCATGGAACGTGAAGCAGCGGAACAAGGCAAAACCCAGACCCAGCACTGGGCACATTTGCTGATACATGGTTTGTTGCATTTGCAAGGCTATGATCATATAAACGATGAAGAAGCTGCTGAAATGGAATCCCTTGAAACGACCATTCTCGGCACACTCGGTTTTCCAGACCCATATCAAGTACATGTTGAGGAACCATGAATACGGAAACAGGTGAGTCGCGACCTCGACCGCGATGGAAACAATGGTTGATCCAGGCTCTCGATCTTACCTCCCAAAGCCGGGAAGACTTGTTGGAAGACCTGCAACGGGTCAATGAAAAAAACCTGCTGCCTGATGAAACGGTGGGCATGTTACAGGGGGTGCTGGAGTTTGGGGCGCTTCAGGTACGGGACATCATGGTTCCCCGTTCACAAATCAATTTCATTGACCAACGGGATGGCTTTTCCCGGATTTTGCAAACCATTGCCGAAACCGAGCGCTCCCGTTATCCGGTCATGGATGAAGAACATGACCATCTGGCTGGCATTCTGTTGGCAAAAGACCTGCTTAAATACATGGGGCATGAAGACACCTTCAGCCTTGATGCCATCATCCGTCCAGCCCTGATTGTGCCCGAAAGCCAGCGCCTGAGCCGTTTGCTGGCGGAATTCCGCCATACGCACAATCACATGGCAGTGGTGATTGACGAGTATTCGCGTGTTAGTGGCTTGGTGACATTTGAAGATGTGCTGGAACAGATTGTCGGTGACATTGAAGATGAATACGATGAAGAAGAACTCACCAGTGTGAATATTGCGGCGCAAGGTGACAACCTCTATCTGGTACAAGCGCTGACACCGGTAGCAGAGATCAATGCTGTGTTAGGGACACGATTTTCGTTGGATGAGTTCGATACCATTGCAGGTATCATCATGGATGAAATGGGCAAAATTCCGCGAGAAGGTGAAGAGGTGGTACTGACAGGTTGGTTGTTCAAAATCCTGCGCAGTGACAATCGCCGGATTTCGCTGCTGGAAGTTTCCCCGTATATTGAAAATTCATATCAGGAACAGACGGCTGCGCTATAATCGCCACGTTTTGATTGACCGGGTATAGGTTCATGCTGTCTTTCCGCGACTCCCTTTCCAAACTTGATTACCTGTTGGCTTTGCTGGCAGGGGCACTATTGGTTCTGGCATTTGCGCCTTTCGAGTGGCGTCCGTTTGCTTGGCTGGTACCTGCTGTCTTTTTCTGGCTGAACCTGAAATCCATTTCCCGGAAACAACGCCTGAAACTGGCCTGGGTATTCGGCATTGGTATGTTTGCCGGGGGGGCGCACTGGGTATATGTCAGCATTCATTTTTTTGGTGGAGCCAACAGCCTGATTGCGGCTTTGATGGTGTTGCTGTTTGTGATGCTGGTGGCCTTGTGTCTAATGCTGTTTGGCTGGCTGGCTTCGTATTTCGATCATCTGTCGGTCAGCATGAAACTGCTGCTGGTGTTCCCGGCTTTGTGGACGTTGACAGAATGGTTTCGGGGCTGGTTCCTGACTGGGTTTCCATGGTTGCAACTGGGGACAACCCAGATTGATACTTGGCTGGCAGGTTATGCGCCGGTAACGGGGGTACTGGGGTTAAGCTGGTTGGTGGCACTGGGTGCTGGTTGCCTGTTGCTGGCGTTGCTGGGTTCGTTGAAAGAGCGTATTGCTGCTGGTGCAATTGTGCTGGTGACAACCTTGGGTGGCCTGGGGCTGATGCAGATCAACTGGACACAGCCGGTGTCTGACAAGCCCTTGTACGTCAGTATGTTGCAGGGCAATGTCGATCAGTTGCTCAAGTGGGACAAGGCATACCGCACTGAAAACGTGCAGGCTTATCTGGACTTGATGGATTATGACCGTTTCCCGGCGGTGGAACATTCGCATCTGGTCATCTGGCCTGAAACGGCGTTATCCGACTTTTTCCATTTTTCGATGGAAGATGTGGTTTTGCCATTGCAGGATTGGGCACGTGAATCCAAAACCGATGTGCTGATCGGCGGTTTCTATTTCGACCGCGAAAAAGACCATGTTTACAATGCAGTGATGGCTTTGGGGGAGGGGCATGATGCCGAGCAATCCCTGCACACGGCACAAAGCGTGTATGGCAAGCAGCATCTGGTTCCGTTCAGTGAATACATTCCATTCCTGAAATACTTGGATTTTCTGAAAAACATCATCCGCTTGCCGTATGACAACGTGACCGCATGGGAAGGGACGAACACACTGACAGTGGCAGGTCAGCCCGTGCGTGTGTCAGTGTGCTACGAAGATGCCTATGCGGAAGAAATGATTGCGGGTTTGCCTGAAGCCACCATGCTGGTCAATGTCAGCAATGACGGCTGGTTTACAGGCTCCATTGAACCCCAACAGCACGCCGAAATTGCCCGTATGCGGGCGCTGGAAACTGGGCGTTACCTGCTACGAGCCACCAATAACGGTGTCAGTGCCATTATCAATGAAAAAGGCAAAGTGACCGTCACCGGGCCGCAGTACGAAGCAACGGTCATTACCGGTGAAGCCATGCCCATGAGTGGAGCGACACCTTATGTCAGGGTGGGCAACTGGCTGGTTATTCCGTTGATGTTTGTGCTGGCAGGGATTCCGCTGGTACTGATGCGCGGCAAGTTTTATTGATGCTGTTTACTTGTCGGCAAGTTGTTGTTTAAATTTGCCGATATTCCAGACTAATCATTTGCCAAGGAACACCATGCCAAACACGACCTTTTCCCGCTGGCTGGCGGGTTTTGCCCTGTGCGCCACTGCTGCCATTTCCCTGCCTGCCCATGCCGGTAAAACCCTCGACACCATCAAGTCACGTGGTGAACTGGTGTGTGGGGTGAATGTAGCACTGGCGGGTTTCTCATCCGCTGACAGCCAGGGCAAATGGAGCGGGCTGGATGTGGATTACTGCAAAGCCCTTGCTGCTGCCATCCTCAGCGATGCCAACAAGGTCAAATACGTGCCACTGAATGCACAGCAACGTTTCACCGCGCTGCAATCCGGCGAAGTGGACATCCTCTCGCGTAATACCACCTGGACACTGACCCGCGACGCTTCACTGGGCGCAAATTTTGTCGGCGTTATGTACTACGACGGGCAAGGTTTCATGGTGAAAAAGGAACTGAAAGTTGCCAGTGCCAAGGAGCTGAATGGTGCGACCGTGTGCGTACAGTCTGGCACGACCACCGAGAAAAACCTGACCGATTTCGCTCGCGCCAACAAACTCGACATCAAACCGCTGGTGTTTGAAAAGAACGAAGCTGCTACCGGTGCATACCACAGCGGGCGTTGCGAAGCCTACACTACCGATGCTTCCGGTTTGGCTGCCGAACGCAGCATCGCCAAGAACCCCGATGAACACCTGATTCTGCCAGAAATCATTTCCAAGGAACCGCTGGGGCCACTGGTACGCCGGGGTGACGACGAGTTTTTCGCTATCAGCAAGTGGGTACTGAATGCCCTGCTGGAAGGTGACGAATACGGCATTACCCAGGCCAATGTCGATGAAAAGAAGGTCAGCGATGACCCCAACATCCAGCGCATTCTGGGTTCGGGCGAAGACATGGGGGCGTTGCTGGGGCTGGATAAGGAATGGGCTTATCGCGTACTCAAAGCGGTCGGCAATTATGGTGAAATTTTCGAGCGCAACGTCGGTAAGGGTTCCCCGCTGAAACTGGAGCGCGGTTTGAACAGGCCGTGGAATCAGGGCGGGATCATGTACGCACCACCGATCCGTTAGGCTTGATATGGAACAATTATCCCTGGTTGAGCCTATTGCCAAAGGTGTTTTATTGCAATACGAACACGCTAATGGACGCTTGTATCAAGGCGATTCACTGGAATGGTTAAGTTCTTTGGAGAGTGCCAGCGTGGATCTGGTATTTGCCGATCCACCGTACAATATCAAAAAGGCCGATTGGGATAATTTTGACAGCCAGGAACAATACATCAACTGGTCGATGCAATGGGTCAAACAAGCCTCACGGGTATTGAAACCTAGCGGGTCTTTGTATATTTGCGGTTTTTCCGAGATTCTGGCGGATTTGAAACACCCGGCATCCAGGCATTTCAAGCACTGTCGCTGGCTGGTTTGGCATTACAAGAACAAGGCGAATCTGGGTAATGACTGGGGGCGTTCGCACGAAAGCATTATCCATTTCCGCAAGTCAGATGCCAGCAAACTGAATATTGACGATGTGCGGATCCCTTATGGGGCGCATACCTTGAAATACCCTTCCCATCCACAAGCTGAAAGCAGTGCCTACGGCAAGGGTAGCGCCAAACAGCGTGATGATTGGACACCCAATCCCAAAGGGGCAAAACCCAAGGATGTGATTGATATTCCAACTACCTGTAATGGTATGGGGGAGAAAACACCCCATCCCACCCAAAAGCCTGAAGAACTGGTACGTAAATTTGTGTTGGCTTCTTCCAATGAAGGTGATCTGGTGGTTGACCCGTTTTCTGGTTCAGGAACAACGGTTGTGGTAGCAGAACAATTGAACCGTCGCTGGATGGGGTGTGATCTTGACCCGCAATACAACCGCTGGGCAATTGAACGGCTTGAAAATGTGCGCCGCATGAGTAAAGAGGAATGGATTGCCCATGACCGTAAAACGGCTGCCCGCAGGGAATCTATCCGGTGACGTTTGCTGATCTGTTGTTTTATGTGACTGACAAAGGACGTTTTCAGGCGGTCAGCGATTACACGGATTTTTGCTGCCGTTATCTGGACTTTATCGAGCAGGGTTTACAGGCACGCATCGTGTCGCAAAATGAAACCCACTATCAGTTTTTTCAGTACCGGGAAGACGGCGATTTTAATATTACCCGTCCGTTGAATTCCCGTTTGATGTACACGGCAGAGACGCTTGCCGGGGCATTAACCCAATTCCATGGGATACTGGAGCAGTTACGGAATGGTCACAAGCCTGCTGATGCGTTGCGGGAAAACCTGATCCGCACCATTTATACCCTGCAACAATCCATCGGTGCAGCACTGGATGGTTTGCCGGTAGGGAAGTCCAACCAGGCCAGAAAACTGAACGGTGATTTGTTTGAGCGTCTGATTCGCCTGCTCATTGTGGAACTCAACCTTGATTGTGTCGCTGGGACAATGCAAGTGCCAGTCAGGGATGCTGCCGGTTTGGAGCTGTTTAAGGCCAGTTATCAGCATGATTTGCTGATTAGCAAAAACAGCGAACTGAAAATCATTGGTTCCGTCAAAACATCGAGTAAAGACCGGATTGACAAGGTTTTTATGGACAAATTCCTGTATGGTCGTTTGACGGATACCGCCTTGCCGCATATTGCCATTTTCCTGAATGATGTCCAGCGCAAGACAACCAAGCGTGAAAATGAGTATGGTGTGAGTGCAACGTTTCTGCCGGGGCATTTCAAGGCATACACCGTCAAACTGAACCCGCTGGATGGGGTGTACTATTGTGATATTCGCCCCAATATGCAGGAAGATGCTTTGTTGGCGCAGCATATTAAAACCATCGACCATTTCTTTTATGCTGATTTGTGGGCGTTGCTGGAAAGGCAAGGGCAGCAGCTTGATGGGATAGCCATCGATACCCATCAACAAGGGGATAAAGCATGATGGCCTTCTGGCGCAACCAAAAAACACGCGGCTGGTTATACCAGTTTGCTGCCTTGCTGTTGGTGGCAGCGTGCATCGTCTGGCTGGCAGACAATACGCTGGAAAACATGCGGGTGCGCGGCATCCAGAGCGGTTTTGGTTTTCTCGCCCAGCCCGCCGGGTTTGACATCAGCGAAAGCCTGTTTGCTTACGAATCTACCCAACCCTACTGGCAAGCCTTTCTCACCGGTTTGGGCAATACGCTGAAAGCCGCCGTGCTGGGTATTATTTTTACCACTATCCTCGGCGTATTGCTGGGGGTAGGGCGATTTTCCCACAATATCCTGCTCCGGGGTTTGTGCCTGACGTATGTGGAAATTTTCCGCAATATTCCGTTGCTGCTGCAATTGTTGATGTGGTATCTGGTGATTGTGGAACTGTTGCCGACCGCACGGGAGGCCGAACCGTTCTTGGGTATTTACCTGAGCAAGGCGGGGCTATCGCTGCCGTGGTTTGGTGATGTGCCGGTCAAGGCAGGGTTTGGCATCAAGGGCGGGGTTACGCTGTCGCCAGAATTTTTCGCGCTGTTGCTGGGGCTGGTGATTTATACCGCTTCCTATATCGCGGAAATCGTGCGCAGCGGCATTGCGTCCGTCCCGCGTGGGCAGCATGAGGCGGCGTATTCATTGGGCTTGAGTCGGGCGCAAACCCTGCGTTTCATCCAGTTGCCGCAAGCCTTGCGCGTGATTATCCCGCCGCTGACCAACCAGTATTTGAACCTGACCAAGAACTCTTCGTTGGCGGTGGCGGTGGGCTACCCCGATCTGGTGTCGATTGCCAATACCTCGATCAATCAAACCGGGCGGGCGGTGGAGTGCATTGCGGTGATTATGGCGGTTTATCTGACGCTTTCTCTGCTGACTTCGGCGTTCATGGGCTGGTACAACCGTCGTGCGGCGATCAAGGAGCGGTAACATGAATTGGCTACGCTCCAATCTGTTCAATAATGTTTTCAACAGTAGTGTTACGGTATTGCTGGGGACGTTGCTGCTGTATGCACTGACCCAAGCGTGGGGCTGGGCAATCGGTCAGGCGGTGTGGGTGGCGGATGCCGAACAGTGCCATGCAGCGCGTGGAACTGGCGCGTGCTGGGGCGTGGTGGCGGAAAAATACCGCATTATCATTTTCGGGCGTTACCCGTTTGAGGAACAATGGCGTCCATTGCTGGCTACCTTGCTGCTGATGGCGTTGTTGCTGGCAAGCTGTATGCGCGTGTTCTGGCAACGCTGGTTTGCGGCTGTGTGGGTGGTGGTGCTGACGGTATTTTTCATCCTGATGCACGGCGGGGTATTGGGGTTGGCAACCGTGACCACTGACCAGTGGGGCGGTTTGCCGTTGACCATATTGTTGGCTTCCATGTCGGTTTTGGGGGCGTTCCCGCTGGGCATCCTGCTGGCATTGGGGCGTATGTCCGACCTGCCGGTGATCCGTAGCTTATGTACGGTGTATATCGAGCTGATTCGGGGTGTGCCGCTAATTTCGGTGCTGTTCATGGCGTCGTTCCTGTTCCCGCTGTTCATGCCGGAAGGCACGTCGATTGATGTGTTGGTACGGGTGCTGGTGGCGATGGTGCTGTTTGCAGCGGCGTATCTGGCGGAAGTAATTCGGGGTGGTTTGCAGGCAATCCCGCGCGGGCAGTATGAAGCCGCAGTGTCACTGGGGATGGGTTACTGGCTGATGCAGCGCAAGATCATCCTGCCGCAAGCCTTGGCAACCGTTGTGCCGGGGATCATGAATAACTTCATTTCCACCTTCAAGGATACCTCGCTGGTGACGATTGTCAGCCTGTATGAACTGACCGGCTCGCTGGATCTGGCGGTCAACAGTGACCCGGACTGGATGGCGTACAAGCTGGAAGGTTATCTGTTCATCGCGCTGATTTATTTCGTATTCTGTTTCAGCCTGTCGCGTTACAGCCAGTGGGTAGAGCGGCAGGTGAATCGGGGGAAGGTGCATTAATGTCTGACTACATGATCGAATTCGCCAAAGTCAACAAATGGTATGGCAACCACTTCCACGTCCTGCGTGACATCGACTTGCAGGTGCGCCGGGGTGAACGCATCGTCATTTGTGGCCCTTCCGGTTCGGGAAAATCCACCCTGATCCGTTGCATTAACCGCTTGGAAGCCCACCAGCAAGGCACAGTGACCGTTGACGGCTTGGAACTCAGCGACGACGTGAAGGTGCTGCACGAAGTGCGCCGCAAGGTCGGCATGGTCTTCCAGCAATTCAACCTGTTCCCGCACCTGACCGTGCTGGAAAACCTCACCCTCGCGCCGATCCACGTCAACAAGCTGCCCAAAGCGGAGGCAGAAGAACGCGCGATGCTGCAATTGCAACGGGTGCAAATTGCCGAACAAGCGCACAAGTACCCGCTGCAACTTTCCGGCGGGCAACAGCAGCGCGTGGCGATTGCCCGTACCCTGTGCCTGACCCCGCAAATCCTGCTGTTCGACGAGCCAACCTCTGCCCTCGACCCGGAAATGATTAAAGAAGTGCTGGACGTAATGACCGAACTCGCTGAACAAGGCATCACCATGCTTTGTGTCACCCATGAAATGGGATTTGCGAAATCGGTGGCAGACCGTGTTATCTTCATGGATCAAGGCCAGATCGTAGAGGAAAACAACCCGCATGACTTTTTCAACCGCCCGCGTAGCGAACGCACCCAAGCGTTTCTGGCAAAGATTCTGGCGCATTGACGTTACCCAATTTCTGCCACTGCTGGCATCAACGACACACTTTCCAGCGCCTGTGGCAGTGCCTACGTAGCAGCCGCATGTTGCCGGATCACCTGAACCAGTGGTCTATGCGCAATGCCTTTGGCGAAATGGTACCGTTTTCTGCCTTTAGGCGGGTAGTTCAACTCTGGAAAAAGCGCGTCGCCGTATCGCCACCGGCTTGCTGCAACCAACGCCGGGTCAGCAGTTCCACCCGTTCAGGGTATTGTGCCACTATTGCCCGTGCGGCTTCCTGCACCGCCGGTAGCCAATGCTGATCCCGCAGCAGGCTAGCAACCCGCAGCCGTACATCGCCGGTCTGGCGTGTACCCAGCACTTCGCCGGGGCCGCGTAATTCCAGATCAATATCCGCAATCACGAAACCGTCGGTGGTATTGCGCATCGCATCCAGCCGCTTGCGGGCAGTTTTGCCGAGCGGAGCCTGATACAGCAGCACGCAACTGCTGGCGGTGCTGCCGCGCCCGACCCGTCCGCGCAACTGGTGCAATTGCGCCAGCCCCATGCGTTCGGTATTTTCGATGATCATCAGCGAGGCATTCGGCACATCCACCCCCACCTCAATCACGGTGGTGGCAACCAGTAGCTGGATGTCGCCCTGCTTGAACTGGCGCATGATGCTTTCCTTCTCGGAACCGTGCAGCCGCCCGTGTACCAGCCCGACTTCAACGTGTGGCAGGCGTTCGCGCAGCAGGGCGGCGGTCACTTCTGCCGCTTCGTATTGTAGCACTTCGGATTCTTCAATCAGCGGGCATACCCAGTACACCTGACGCCCTTCACGGCAGGCATCGGCAATACGGGTAATGACTTCATCACGGCGCTCGTTGTTCATCGCCACGGTGGTGATGGGGGTACGCCCAGGCGGCAGTTCGTCGATCACCGAATAATCCAGGTCGCCGTAAGCGGTCATTGCCAGCGTGCGTGGGATTGGGGTAGCCGTCATTACCAACTGGTGCGGGTAGTGGTCGCCCTGTTTGCCTTTTTCGCGCAACGACATGCGCTGATGCACGCCGAAACGGTGCTGTTCGTCGATGATGATCAGTCCCAGTTGCAGAAATTCAACGGTGCGCTGGAACAGGGCGTGCGTGCCGACCGCGATATGGCCGATGCCCAGCAGCAGGTTTTCGACCTTGCGGCGGCGCTGGCGCGGGGTCTGGTTGCCGGAAATGTAGACGGTTTCTACTCCTAGCGGTTCCAGCCAGCGGGTCAGGTTCTGGTAGTGCTGTTCCGCTAGCAGTTCGGTCGGGGCCATCAGCGCTACCTGATAGCCGTTGGCGATGGCGTGCAGGGCAGCCGCTACCGCTACCAGCGTCTTGCCGGAACCGACATCGCCTTGCACCAGCCGGTTCATGGGGATGCCTTGCTGCAAGTCGTGGGTAATTTCGCTGATTACCCGGTTTTGTGCGTCGGTAGGGGCGAAGGGCAGAGCACGCAGCAGTTTGCGCCAGTAATGGTTGGCTTCCTGCATCGCAGGGGCTTGTACTTGCCGGAGTTCGTGGCGGGCTTGCTGGACACCGAGCTGGTGGGCGAGGAGTTCCTCGAAGATCAGGCGCTGGGGGCGCATTCCTTCCACCGTTGAGCCGGAAGGGGGGGTATGCAGCATGTGCAAAATGGCTTTCAGTGGCGGGAACTGGTATTGCCTGACCACGTTTTCTGGCAGCAAATCTGGCAATACATACGTTTGCTGCAAAGCCATCTCGATCAGCCGTCGCAAGCTACGCTGCTGCAAGCCTTCAGTGGTGGGGTAGGTGGGAGTGAGGGTGTTTTCAATCGGTTCTGGAGTGTCAGGATTAACCAGACGGTATTCCGGGTGCGCCATTTCCAGCTTGAAACCTGCCTGACGTACTTCACCAAAACAGCGTAGCAAAGCTCCCTTGCGCAGGCTGTGTTTCTGCGCGGTGGTGAAGTGGAAAAAGCGCAGGGTGAGGATGCCGCTGCCGTCGTTGATGTGGCATAGCAGCATGGTGCGCCCACGATTGACCACTTCGGTAGCGTCGATTTCGCCTTCCACCAGCACTTCCTGCCCAACTTTAAGGTTGGCGATCGGGTAGATGCAGGTGCGATCCTGATAGCGCATCGGCAGGTGAAACAGCAGATCAACTACGCGCAGGATCCCTAGCTTGCCTAGTTTTTCAGCGAGTGCATCCCCTACCCCACGCAGGGCGGTTACAGGTTGGTCAAGCAGGCTGTCAGTGGCATGGTGTTGCATAGTGGAAGTGTACTACCATACGCGGGCGTTCATCATTATGGGATTGGGGCATGAGACGGATAGCAGCAGGGCTGGCGGCATTATTGTGGGTGGCAGGAAACGCATATGCGGAGAACCGCCAGGATGTACGTATCATTCCGATGCAAAATCCGGCGCAACCTTTCGAGATTGCGGCCAAGTTGCAATGGAACCCGCACGACCGTCATTGGGACAAGGTGCTGGTGACATATAACGGCAATCAGGCTCCACCTGTCAGCCACCCGGTCTGGGCTTATCTGGATTCGCTGGAAGTCCCCAAGCGGGCAGCGGCTACCGATGGTGAAAACCTGTATTACAAACCATTCCGGCTGGATGCCTATTGTTCAGGCACAACCCCTTTGACCAGTGGTAAACCGTTCCACATCACCTTTGAGCAGGATACGCCCGGCAACTACAGCGACAAGGACTTTTTCCGCGACTGGAACTGCCCTGGCTGGAAAATGGGGCTGGCTTATGTGAAGGTGGTGGCAGGCAGTGATTCCCGCACCGGCAATGGCAAAGCCTTGCAGTTAAAGTTGCGCAAGGGGGCAAGTGGCTGCACGGAGCAGGGGGATTCCTGCATCAACTGGAAACCACATATTGGTGCGCAACTGGATAGCCTCACTTATTCTTACTGGTTCAAATTTCCTGAAAACTTCGATTTTGTGCTGGGCGGCAAATTACCCGGTATCGGCAGCCTGGAACCCCGTACCGGCGGGACGAAACCCAATGGACGTGATGGATGGAGTGTACGTGCCATGTGGGGGAAAGATGGCAAGCTGGGGCAATACGTCTATCACCCTGACCAAACAGACAACTACGGTGATTTCCTTGCGTGGGATGTCCCACCTGCTGAAAAAGGCAAGTGGTATCAGGTGAAAACCTCCGTCGCCCTGAATGCTGCCGGGCAAAGCAATGGTGCCATTACCACCTGGCTGAATGGCAAGAAGGTACTGGAACAACGTGGTTTACGTTTCCGCATCGGCAATGACCTGAAGATTGAGCGCTTCCTGTTTGCCGTGTTCTTTGGTGGGCATGGCTCGGAATGGGCGCCACCTGCCGACATGCACCTGTATCTGGATGATTTCAGCCTGATGCCCGGTAGTTCCTAAATCGCTACTGGCGCCTTGATGTGCGGATGGTGGGTATATCCCACTAGTTCAAAATCATCGTAAGTGAATGCAAACAAATCCGTCACTGCCGGATTCAGCTTCATCTGCGGCAAGGGATGCGGCTCACGGCTGAGTTGCAATTCCACCTGTGCCATGTGGTTGGAATACAGATGTGCATCGCCTAGTGTATGAATAAACTCGCCAGCTTGCAGCCCGGTTACTTGTGCCATCATCAGGGTCAGCAAGGCGTAGGAGGCAATATTGAACGGTACGCCAAGGAAAATGTCGGCACTGCGCTGGTACAACTGGCAAGACAGCTTGCCTTCCGCCACGTAAAACTGGAAAAACGCATGGCAAGGAGGCAGCGCCATGTTGTCCACATCTGCCACGTTCCAAGCACTAACGATGATGCGGCGTGAATCCGGGTTGTTTTTCAGTTGTTGGATAACCTGGGAAATCTGGTCGATGTGCCGCCCATCCGGGGCAGGCCAGTTACGCCACTGGTAGCCGTAGACAGGGCCAAGTTCACCATTGGAATCCGCCCATTCATCCCAGATACTGACCCCGTTTTCTTTCAGGTAACGGATGTTGGTGTCACCTTTGAGAAACCATAGCAGTTCATGGATGATGGAGCGCAGGTGCAGTTTCTTGGTGGTAACAAGCGGAAAGCCTTCGCTCAGGTCGAAACGCATCTGGTAGCCGAAGACCGACACAGTACCAGTGCCGGTACGGTCTTCCTTTTTTACGCCGTGGTCACGCACGTGACGCATCAGGTCGAGATACTGTTTCATGCTTTATGTGCCTTGTATGCCCACCACATGAACAGCAGCCCCAGCAGGATCATCGGCAACGACAATACTTGCCCCATGGTGAGCCAGCCGAATGCCAGATAACCAATCTGGCTGTCCGGTTCACGCACGAATTCCACGATAAAGCGGGCAATGCCATAACCCACCAGGAACAAGCCGGAAATGGCACCGACAGGTGGTGAGCGTTTCCTGAACCAGCTCAGCACAAGAAACAGGATCAAGCCTTCCAGAAATGCCTGATACAACTGGGAAGGGTGACGTGGCAAGTTATCGACTGCAGGGAACACCATACCCCAGGCAACATCGGTGTGTCTGCCCCACAATTCGCCGTTGATGAAATTGCCGATACGCCCTGCACCCAGACCAATCGGAACCAGTGGGGCAACAAAGTCACTGACCTGGAACACATTCAGGTTCCAGCGCTGTGCCAGCAGGAACATGGCAAGGATGACTCCCAACAAGCCACCGTGGAAACTCATGCCTCCATCCCAGATATGGAACAGGGACAAGGGGTCAGCTAGCAAACCTTTCAGGTTGTAGAACAGCATGTAGCCGATACGACCACCCGCCACCACACCGATGGCTCCCCAGAACATCATGTCATCCACCCGGTCAGGGTTCATGACGCTACCGGGTTGTTTCGAGCGCATCTTGCCGATGATCAGGAAACCAAGGAAACCAATCACATACATCAGCCCGTACCAATGGATTTTCAGCGGGCCAAGCGACAGGGCAATCGGGTCAAATTGGGGGTGAACCAGCATACGTTGTCACTCACAAGTTCAATAAAACAGGCGTTTCAGTTCTTCACCGGGGTTTTCTGCCCGCATGAAGGCTTCACCGACCAGAAAAGCATGGATGCCATGCTCACGCATCAGTTGCACATCTGCCTGGGTGTGGATGCCGCTTTCCGTTACCAGCAATACCTCTGCGGGCACATCCGCCAGCAGGTCGATAGTGGTTTGCAGGCTAGTGGCAAACGTGCGCAGGTTGCGGTTGTTGATGCCAATCAGGGGGGCATTCAGACGCAGGGCTCGTTCCATTTCAGCGCGGTCGTGGACTTCGATCAGTACATCCATGCCCAGTTCGGTGGCAAGCTGATACAGCGTCTGCAATTGTGCGTCATCCAGTGCTGCCACGATCAGCAGGATGCAGTCTGCATCAATGGCACGTGCTTCGTATACCTGATAAGGGTCAACAATGAAGTCTTTGCGGATAACCGGCAGGTTACAGGCTGTGCGTGCAGCTTGCAGGTAACTTTCATGCCCTTGGAAATAGTGCGCATCTGTCAGGATTGACAAGCACGCTGCCCCGCCTTGCGCATAACTTTGCGCAATGGCAGGCGGATCGAAATCAGGCCGGATGATACCTTTACTGGGTGATGCCTTTTTGATTTCGGCAATGATGGCTGGTTCACCCACCGCAATCTTACGGCGCATGGCCGTCAGAAAACCACGCACTGGCAAGCCACTGGCTGCGTCATCCCGTATTTGGGCAAGGCCACGAACGGCAGAACGGGTGGCAATTTCTTCCTGCTTGGTTTGCAGGATTTTTTGCAAAATGTCAGAAGTACTCATCAGGCTTTGAAACTGTTGGTCAGGTCACTCAGTTGTTGCAGACGCTGGGCGGCTGCACCGGAATCAATGGCTTGCTGAGCCTTGGCAATGCCTTCGGCATGGCTGGCAGCAAGACCGGCGACGTAAATGGCAGCACCAGCGTTGAGACAAACAATATCACGAGCTGCACCTGTTTCCCCCGCCAATACCTGCCGAATCAGGGCAAGGCTTTCTTGTGCGGTGGTAACGCGGATGCTGTCGAGACTGGTCGTTGACAGGCCGAAATCTTCGGGGCAGATGCTGTATTCGTGGATGGCATCGTCCTTGAGTTCGGCAACGAATGTGGGGCTGGCAATGCTGATTTCATCCAGCCCATCTGCGGCGTGTACCACCATGACATGCTGGCTGCCAAGGGTTTGCAGTACTTCAGCCATCGGGCGTACCCATTGCTGGCTGAAAACGCCCAGTACCTGATGCGGTGCACCTGCCGGGTTGGTCAGGGGGCCTAACAGGTTGAAAATGGTGCGTACTCCCAGCTCGCGGCGTGGGCCAATCGCGTGTTTCATGGCGCTATGATGCAATTGGGCAAACAGGAAACCGACACCCACGTGGTCGATGCAGTGGGCTACCTGTTCGGGGCTAATGCCGAGGTGGATTCCCGCTGCTTCCAGTACATCAGCACTGCCGGATTTGCTGGAAACCGAACGGTTGCCGTGTTTGGCAACCCGTGCACCGGCAGCCGCAGCGACAAATGCACTGGCTGTGGAAATATTGAACGTCCCGGAAGAATCGCCACCCGTTCCGCACGTATCCACCAGATGTTCAGGGCTGACACTGACCCGGGTGGAAAGCTCGCGCATGACGCCAGCCGCAGCACTGATTTCGGTGACGGTTTCGCCCCGCATCCGCAACCCGACCAGAAAACCGCCGATCTGCGCCGGAGTTGCCTGTCCTGTCATCAGGGTGCGCATGGCCTGAGTCATTTCTTCTGCGGTTAATGGCTTGTTTTCAATGATTTTCTTTATGGCGTTCTGGAATTCCATGCTTTTCGTCGCGGTGTTGTCTAAAGTTAGTGGGCAGATGCTACCATGAATCGGTAGCTGCCAGATAGTTTGTGCAACTGGTTGAACCCTTCCGTAAACACAATGAGGTGTAATCATGGATATGCCAAAAAATGTTGGCCCGACTGACAAAAGCATTCGTATGGGCGCTGGAGCCGTATTGCTGCTGTTCGGCCTATTCAAGGGGGGCTGGCTGTTTGTTTTGCTGGGGATTGTCTTGCTAGCGACCGGATTTCTGGGGACTTGTCCGGCGTATACCCTGCTGGGTAAGAGTACCAACAAGTAAAACGCAACCTTCGGCAACTTTTCAGCCGTTGCATTCTCACGCAAGTAAACTTTGCAGGTGGTTGGGTTGTCCAACCAGAGTGTGCTAATGTGCCTCACTCAGGCAAAAAGACAACAGCAAGGAGAATGAACCATGATGAATCGCTGGATAAAAACGGCTGGATTGGTGGCGATGCTGGCCTTCACGGGTCAGGCAGTAGCCGATGAGGTCTGGAGCAGCAATGTAGGTCGGATCATATACGCAGACGAGATCGGCCCAACGGCTGTGTTCGCTTATGGCCCGAAGGAAGATCCGGGTGTGGTATACCTGCTGGGGCTAGCCAAGGTTTACCAGAACCGGGGTACGTATGATGGCTATTGGGCCAAGGACAAATCCAAGGTTGAGTGTGAAACGGAACGCCCAGGCATTTATGGCAAGATGACCCGCTATTGGGGGCGTATCCAGGTCAAGTTCATTGATAAGAACTTCCCTTCACGCTGGGAAGCTATCTGGAGCTATTGTGACGGGGAAAAGCAAGAGATGAAAATTACTGCTACACCGGAAACTGCTGCTGCCCAGCAAGGTAATACCAGCAAATAATGCGAGCTTGGGTAACTGACAGTGTTCAGTTACCCGGCTTTGTATTTGTTATTGGGCGCTAAAAGCTGACAGCAAGCCGCTGCGTCCCAGTGTGTAGACAACATTGCCATCAGCTACGGGCGGGCTGGTGTAACCGGCAGTGTCACCACGTACTCGTGCAACGAAGTGACCATTGTCACTGTTTACCCAGTGGATGAATCCATCCTTGTCGCCCACCACAACATACCCTCCAGCCAGCGTTGGCGCGGTTGGCAAGCGGCGTTGCAAATCGTCCATTTTCCACATGGGTTGGCCTGATTGCGGTGACAGTTTCCACAAGTCACCTTCCGCACTGGTGGTGTAAAGGCCATTCGGGTCGGCGTCAACTCCAGTGAAGCTGGAATACGGTGCTGACCAGGCAGCACTACCTTTGCGCATGTTGATACCCGCCAGTTTTCCGTTATAGCTGGCGACAAACAGCGCCTCACCAAGCACCTTGAGTTTGCCATCCACGTCAGTGATTTTGTCGAGGTCGCTGCGGCCTTGTGGCTCAGAGAGGGTTGCTTCCCACAGGGGCTTGCCACTTTGCATGTCAAACGCAGTCACTACACCGTTGTCAAACCCAGCAATGACCATGTTGCCAGCCAGCACCGGCACACCAGCGCCCCGCAAGGACAACACTGGGCTTTTGCGCATCTGCTGCCAGACAATTTCCCCTGTTTGAGCAGAGATGCCATGCAGAGCGCCATCACTGGTACGGAATGCGACAACACCCTGGCTGGAAGGGGAAACCGCCAGCACTTCACTGCTGAGGCGCACGCTCCAGCGCAGTTTACCGCTTTGCCGATCCAGTGCCACGGCGCTGCCGCTGCCAGTGCCGAAATAAATGCTGTCCGCATCACCACTGACGCCGCCGGTAATGTCTTCATCGACTGGGCTGAGCCAGATGCGTCCACCGCTTTTGTTCCATGCGCTGGCGGAACGTCCGCTAGCAGTAAAGACGGCGGTCTCGTCCACATGTGGGTTGATACGCACGTAATCCTTGCCAGAGGTGCTACCTGTACTAGCTTGCCATAGCGTCCGCACATTGGCGGTCGGGGTGAATTCCTTTAAGGCTTTGGGTGGGTTGGTGTCCTTGGCAGGTAGTACCTGCTGGACAGTACTGCACCCGGCAAGCGACAAGGCAATGCAAACGGCGGCAAAGATTGGTTTCATACGCGATGTTATCCCTCACCCAGGTTGTCACGTTTCATCTTGATAAATTCGGTGGAGCCACCAGTAGCAGCACGGATGGCTGAGTCATAAGCCGTCCGCGCTTCTGCGGGTTTGTTCTGGGCAGTGTAAATGTCGCCCTTCAACTCTTCAAGCAGTGACTGGTAAGCGGCAGGATAGGTTTTGGCTGTCAGTTGCAGGGCTTCATCAGCCTTGCCACTTGCCAGCAGGACACGTGCCAAACGGATGCTGGCCAAGTGTTGGTATTCATCCTGTTTGCTGTTATCGACTACCCAACGCAGGGCGCTGATGGCTTGTTCATATTGGCCTTTTTCTGCGAAATGCTGGGCGGCCTTGAGGCTGGCAGTGGCAGAATAAGGGGTGGAAGCGTAACCGGATTGCAGTGCCTGCACCTCAGTCATCAATTGCTCAGGTGCTTTTTCCGCAGCAGCATTGACCTTGGCATACAGGGCAGAAGCTTCTGCGGCGGTTGTTGTCTGGTAATCCTTCCAGTATTCCCAGCCAAACAAACCGGCAATAGCCAATGCAACCCCGGCAACTACCGATGTACCGTTTTCTTTCCACCAGGCTTTGAGTTCTTCGACTTTTTCATCATCCGTTTTGTAATCACTCATCAGTTTGCCCCTATGATTCCTCTGTTCAGTGTTGTTTTGCGTTTTCAAGCAGTTGTGATAAATGCGCAGTCAGGCTGCTAAAAGGCAGGTTAATCTGCTCACCTTTCGTGCGCAAGGGTTTCAGGCCGATTTCACCACGTTCGATTTCGTTTTCACCCAGAATAAGGGCAAATGCAGCGCCAGATTTATCGGCTCGTTTCATTTGGGTCTTGAAGTTACCGCCACCACAGTTGCTGACCAGTCGCAGATCGGGAAGGTTATCCCGGAGTTGTTCGGCAAAGCCCAGACCCGCTTGTATCGCTTTGTCTCCCGCCATGATCATGAACAAATCAGGGGCGGTGGCAGGCGTTGGTATGTTTTGTGTCTCCAGCAGTAGGATCAGGCGTTCAACTCCCATCGCAAAACCGCAGGCGGGGGTAGGGCGTCCACCAAGCTGTTCCACCAGACCATCATAGCGGCCTCCGGCGCAAACCGTTCCCTGCGAACCCAGTTCGTCCGTAACCCATTCAAAGACGGTGCGGGAATAGTAATCCAGGCCACGTACCAGACGTGGGTTGAGGCGATAAGGGATGCCCATGCCATCCAGCAGGCTTTGCAACTGGGAGAAATGTTCTGCTGATTCAGTATCCAGGTGTTCATGCAGGTTGGGGGCGGCAGCAACCAGCTCACGCATGGCAGGATTTTTGCTGTCCAGAATGCGTAACGGGTTGGTGTGCAGGCGGCGTTTGGAGTCTTCGTCCAGCAGTTCCTGCTGGTCACTGAAATAGTCCACCAGCAGTTGGCGGTATGCCTGACGTGCTTCCAGTGTGCCCAGTGAATTGATTTCCAGATGGATGTTGCGCAAGCCAAGTTGTTTCCACAGGCGGGCGCTGATGGCGATCAGTTCGGCATCAATGTCCGGCCCGGCAAAGCCGAAAGTTTCCACCCCGATCTGAGTGAACTGACGGTAACGGCCTTTTTGTGGGCGCTCAGCCCGGAACATCGGGCCTGCATACCACAAGCGTTGTTGCTGGTTGAAAATCAGGCCAGCTTGAATGCCTGCACGTACACAGCCTGCGGTGCCTTCCGGGCGCAATGCCATGCTGAAGGGTTCACTACCTTCGCTATCCTTGCGGTTTTCAAGGATGTACATTTCTTTTTCAACGATGTCAGTAACTTCGCCAACTGCGCGTTTGAACAGGTCGGTTTGTTCGACCAGTGGCATACGGATCTCGTTATAACCGTAGTTGCCCAGCAGGGTACGGACAATCTTTTCAAAATGCTGCCAGAGGGGTGTGCTATCCGGCAGGATGTCATGCATCCCCCGGATGGACTGGATGTTGTTAGCCATGTTTACTCAACTTTGAAACGGGCAACGCTACCCTTGATGTGTGGGGTCTGATTATATTCCTGACCATTCAGGTAGATTTTGACGCCACGGGCGTTGCCAACCTTGAAATCCAGAGGGGTTTTGGCCTTGAACTCTTTGGTGCTGCCAGCAGAGTTGAGGGCTTCAAACAGGCTTTTTTTGCTGTCGTCCTTGACTTGCATCCATACTTCTTCAGTGAATTCCAGTTTGATGTTGACTTCACCTGCGATGGGGGCAGGAGTCGCCGCGCTGGCATCTGCGGTGGTACTGGTATCTGTGCCAGTTGCTGCCGGGGTGGCAGTCGCGTCTGTTGCCGTTGTGGCGGCAGCATCCGGTGTGGTTGCCGGTGTTGCAGTGGCAGTCTCTGTTACCGGTTTGGTGGCATCTGTCTGTACAGACAGGGTTGTACTTGTGTCTGTGACAGGTTTGTCAGCAGTTGTTGCTGCCGGGGTGGCAGTTATGTCTGTTGCTGTCGCAGGTTTGTCGGTATCGGCGGAATCAGCAGGTGTATTTGTGTTGTTGGCGGCAATGCTAGGTGCAGCAGTACCAGTATCCGCTGGTGTACTGGCACTGGCTGTGCTGCCGGTATCACTTGCCGGTTTACTGGCATCGGTAGCGGGTGCTGCCGATGCGTCAGTCGCTGGTTTGTCGGTTGCTGCTTGGGTTGTGCTGTCGGCTGGTTTGTCGGTGCTGGCAGACTTTTCCTCAGCATCTTTTTGGGCTGCAAACGTGTCCAGTGCTGGTGCAGGGCGTACCACTTGTGGTGGGGCGGTTTGTGCTGAGAAAGATGCCCAGGTATCAGTCGCCCATTGGCGTACCCCCGGAATCATGGAAAGCAGACCCAAACCAAGGATAGCGATTGACAAGCCGATAAATTTGACCGTGCCGGATGAAATGCTTGGCTGGGTTACTTTGCCAAGTGGACGGGCAGGGGCGAAGTGATGGGCAATTTCATCAGGATTTGCACCGCGCAAGGCTTCATATGTGCGGATCAGATCTTTGGCATCCACATCAGCCAGTTTGGCATAGCCACGCAAGTAGCCCCGTACATAGGGAGGTTCCGGCAAATGGGCGAAATCCTCCCTTTCCAGCGCCCGCAGGAGATTGGCGGACAGATGCATTTCATCAGCGGCCTGCTCAATATCAAGACCGGCCTTTTCACGGCAGGCTTGCAGTCTGGCTGTCAGGTCGCCTGCTTGTATTGAAGAAGCCTGTTCTTCAACCGGGGTTGTGGTCTCCGTCACATTTCCTCCATTGTGCAATAGGGTGGTCAGTTAATCTGGGTTGCAGCCGTACTGTCAGGAAATTTTGTGCGCAAATCAAGCGCACAGGCTTCGGCTTTTTCCGTCTCACGCAATGCTGTTTCAATCTGGTAACACAGCAGCAGCGCATCGGCGTTTGTGGGTGCGGCCTCATTATAGCGGTAAAGGAAAGCCTGTGCTTTGGTGTTGTCCTGTTTTTCGTAGCTCAATCTTGCCATTTGGTAGAGGGTTTCAGAAAAACGGGGGTTAATTTGCAATGCCTTGCGGAAATAACTCTCAGCTTTGTCAGTATCTCCCTGTTTGCGCACACAAATGCCCGCATTAGTATAGGCAAATTCCGGTGTTGGGTAGAGAGGGTCGCTGATCGCGGCAAGGAATGACTGTTCTGCACCGGTGTAATCACCTGTTCGGCACTGGAATGAGCCATAATTGTTCAATAGGGCTGCGTTCTTGCCATCCAGATTCAAGGCTCGACGGAAGTGTTCCCGTGCTTTGCCATCCTGCCCCAGTTTTTCCTGTAACAGGGCATAGTAATGATGGGTATCGGCAGAACTGGAATCCTGCGCCAGTGCCTTTTCCAGATTCATGCTAGCCAGATCAAGACGACCTTTTTGCAGATAACCTACCCCCAACTGGGTGTAATAACTGGCAGCCGTGTTGCTTTCTGAAGAAGGTGAGTTGGAACACCCCCCAAGACTGCTGGCAAACAGCAAGAGAGCAAAGCCATATTTTGTTGTTTTCATTTTTAATTTTCCCGTTCAATACGGGCGAAGTGAATCTCTCTGCGGCTCTTGTCGTTAACCTTGCCTGCCAGTTGCCCGCAAGCAGCATCAATATCATCGCCCCGTGTTTTTCTTGTGATCACAGTGTAACCCGCTTCCACGAGAATATCACGGAAACGGTGGATACGGTTATTGCTGGAACGTGCATAACGGGTGGCAGGGAACGGGTTGAAAGGAATCAGGTTCACTTTCGACGGAATTCCCCGCAGCAGGTTTGCCAGTTGGCGGGCATGATCATCGCTGTCATTAACCCCCTCCAGCATGACGTATTCCCAAGTGACATGATTACGTTCGGTGGTCTTTTTGGCAAGAAACTGCCGACAGGTTGCCAGTAGTTCCTTGATGGGGTATTTGCGGTTCAATGGAACCAGTTGGTCACGCAATTCATCGTTGGGTGCGTGCAGGGATACTGCCAGCGACACATCAATGGTGTCTGCCAGACGATCAAGGGCAGGCAATACTCCTGAAGTGCTGACGGTGACACGGCGTTTGCTCAGGCCGTAGGCATTGTCATCCAGCATCAGACGCAAGGCATTGACTACATTGTCGAAGTTGAGCAAGGGTTCGCCCATGCCCATCATCACGATATTGCTGATGACCCGTTGCCCTTTGGGATCAGCTTGCAGGGTACGTTTGGCTACCCACAATTGCCCGATAATTTCGGCGGTGGTCAGGTTACGGTTGAAACCTTGCCGGGCGGTGGAGCAAAACGTGCAATCCAGTGCGCAGCCGACTTGTGAGGACACACACAGGGTTCCCCGGTCATCTTCGGGGATGAAGACGGTTTCAATGGCATTGCCATCCGCCAGCCGCAATAGCCATTTGTGCGTGCCGTCAACCGATTGCTGGTCGATGATGATTTCCGGCGCACGGATGACGGTGTTTTCCGCCAAAAACGTGCGCAACGGTTTGCTGAGATTGGTCATCTGGTCAACACTGTCAACATTCATCTGGTGGAGCCATTTGATGACCTGGGTCGCACGGAAGGGTTTTTCACCGATGGAGGCGAAATATTCCTTCAGCGTTTCATGGCTGAAATCCAGCAGATTACGTTTGTTGATAGCGTCAGACACAGATGACTGTTCTCAATGGCTTAGCGGGTGCGTGGGCACAGTTCGGTTTTGCTGAAGAAATAGGCGATTTCAATCGCAGCATTTTCCAAGCTGTCGGAGCCGTGTACAGCGTTTTCGTCGATGGATTCAGCAAAGTCAGCACGGATAGTGCCCGGATCTGCATTTTTCGGGTTGGTTGCGCCCATCAGTTCACGGTTACGGGCAACCGCATTTTCACCTTCCAGAACCTGCACAAACACAGGGCCGGAGGTCATGAACTCAACCAGATCGTTGAAGAAAGGGCGTTCCTTGTGGACAGCGTAGAAACCTTCGGCTTCCTTGCGGCTCAGGTGTTTCATTTTGGCAGCAACAATGCGCAGACCGCCTTTTTCAAAACGGCTGTAAATTTCGCCGATAACGTTTTTGGCAACAGCGTCTGGTTTGATGATGGAAATGGTTTGTTCGATAGCCACGGTCGTTTACTCCAAATTATGTAGCGTTGGTTCCAGATAAGGGCGCAATTGTAATGGCTGTGTACTACACTGGCAAACAGATTGAGGTATTGCCTAAACTATGGGCGATCTACAGCCTTTTGCGGGAAGCATCCGTCCAGGTGATAACAGAAAACATGAAGGATAAAGCGGTTATGTGGAAAAAACTGTTTCAGGGTGTCGTCGTAGCCAGCATGGTGTGGTTTGTCTCCCAGCCTGCCATCGCACAATATAATGCCAATGCACCATTGGGAACCAATACCAATGAAGCGACCGAAGGCGATGCTAGTGTGCCTTTCGTGGATTTGTTCCGTACAGCCTTGCCGTTTGAGGAAGCTCGTCCCTGGTTGACCAAAGGCAATATCAGTTATGACGCCGATGGTTGGCCGCGCGATTTGGGTGGTGGGCAGGCTGGTAGCCGGTTTCTGGTGAATATGCCTGCGGCTGCCATCCAGCCGGGTGTTTACACGGTGTTGTATGACGGGGAAGGCGAGATTCGTTACGGTAATGACGCAGCGCTGGTAGAGCATGGGCAGGGCTGGGATACCGTCAAGATTGAAGCCGGAGCGGATGGTATGTTGAATGCTACCTTGTATATTGTGAAAACCAATCCCTCCAACTACGTGCGCAATATCCGGGTGTTACCGCCAGGTGGGATTTGTGCCAGCAACATTTTCAAGCGGGTGGCTGAAGCCAAGGAATGCTCATCCAATGATTACCGTTCGTTTGCCGAGTATTCCGGGCGTATTATCTTCAACCCCGATTACCTGAACTTCATGAAGGATTTCAAGGTCATCCGTTTTATGAATATGGCGGGTATCACCCAAAGTCAGGTACGTTCCTGGGGACAACGCAATACCCCGAGTAAGGCCACTTGGGGTGGGCACGAAGGTACGCGCGGCGTACCAGTGGAAATCATGGTGGAATTGGCAAACCGGCTGGGGGCACATCCTTGGTTTGCAATGCCGCATGAGGCAGACGATGATTATGTCACCCAGTTTGCCAGCTACGTCAAACAGAACCTGAATTCCAACCTGAAACCGCACATCGAATACAGCAATGAAACTTGGAACAACCTGTTCCTGCAGGGTAACTATGTACGTCAGGTGGGCTACAAGATGGGGCTAGATCCCAACATGAACCGGGCAGGCTATCGCTATTATTCAGAGCGTTCGGTGGAAATCTTCAAGATCTGGGAACAGGTATTTGGCGGCAACCAGCGCTTGGTGCGCATTCTGTCGGGCTGGACAATCAACAAGGATGTGACCGAAACCGTGCTTGGTCACAAGGATGCCTACAAGTCAGCCGATGCGTTTGCGATTGGCCCGTATTTCTTTGGTGGGCATGAGGAAATCCGCTCGGTCAGGAATCTGGAAGATGTCTTCCGCCTGTTGACTGATGACCAGTACCGTTATTCCATCAATGCGGTGCTGGGTTACATCAAGATGCAGAAAGAACTGGCAGACAAATATAACGTTGACCTGATTGCCTACGAAGGCGGTCAGGGGCTGGTGGATTTCAAGACCCGCAGCGACAATGAACACCCTAATCCCTTGCTGTACCAGGCCAACCGCGATCCGCGCATGAAAGGCTTGTACCTGCAATTCCTGAATGGCTGGAAAAATGAAGGTGGCAAGCTGTTCATGCACTACAGCAGCCCACGCAGTTACCAGAAGTACGGAACCTGGGGAACCAAGGAATACATCACCCAGCCGACCGAGCAGGCACCCAAGTATCAGGCATTACTCGAATTCATGCGTGCCAACCCGTGCTGGTGGGACGGTTGTCGTTAAGTAACCTGTTTGCCCAGCAGTGATCGGGTTTGTGTCAGTACTAACTCGGTCAGTGGCTTGATGCGGTTGCGCATTACCGAACCCACCGAATCATTGCCACCAAAGTAGGGGATGAGAGAATCTTCCCCTGTTTGAGCCAGTATCAGCATGGCTTTGAACAAGGGTAAGGTGCTGTTGTCCAGCGCATCCACAACGGCTTTGGCTTCCGTGAGGCAATTCCCGCTACAATACTGCTCTGCCCGTTGTTGGGCAGTATCTGTTTCCCGCACGCCCCTGAATTCCGGGAATGGCAGGGCAAAATACCGGTTGATGGCAACGAACAGGGAAATGACCACATCCTGATCGACGGGTTTATCCAATGCCAGTTGCAGGGTTTTAAGCCAGTTTTGCCCATTGCTGTCGAGGATGCGGCACAGTGTCTGGGCAAAAGGATTGCCTGCTGCCAGCAGTTCCACCAGTTGCAGGTTGATAGCAGCATGTTGTGGATTCGGTTTTGCTGGCAAGGGGATCAGGGCAGGATCAGCGTGCATGAATCCGACATAGAAAGGGTTTTTGCGCTTGGCACGGTTCCACAGCTTTTCTCGTTCTTCCCGCACGATCAATTCACCTTGTAGGCACAAGCGCACGGTATCGACCACATCCAGTTGCATTTCCTCGAATGGCAGGAATTCCAGTAGGTAGGCTGCCAATTCCTTGCCTAGTGGCCCGGCAACAACATCAGGTTTTTCCAGTAGGCGGCGGGCGTTGTGGGCGCTGGGGTTTGCCCACCAGGCGCGGCGGCCTGTTTCATGTGAAATGTTGGGGGTATGCACCACCGCCACCACTGCTTCCGGCTCGCCCAACAACAGCATTTGTTCGAGGTTGTTGCGGGCGTGCCCCATGCGTGTCCAACGTTTCAGGAAAACAGGGTAGCCACCGGGGGAACCTGTCACTTTCATGGAAAGCAGTTCGCGTACCCAGCGCAGGTATTGTTCATCCCGCACGGTCGGGTTCAGGCGGACTTTGGCTTCGCCCTTTTCGGTCAGAGCGTGGACAGTCATGGTGGATTCGTTGATGCGTACTGCCTGCAACGGTTGGGCGAGCAGCACATTCAGACGCAGGTTGTCTTCGTTGGAAAGTTGCACGGCTCAGTCCTCGTCGGTGATGCTTTCTGCACCTTCGCGTGACTGAATTTTGTCTTCCTTGCCGGATAGCAGGTTGCGGATGTTGGATTCGTGCCGCCAGAAAATCAGCACTGCCATGAACACCACACCAATAGTCAGCCAGCCATGCCCGTCACTCAACACCCAAAAGTAAACAGGAGACAAGGCTGTGGCAATCAGTGCGGCGAGTGAGGAAATCTTGAAACCTTTCGCCATGACCAGCCAGGTGGCAATGAACGCCAGACCTGCCCAGAAATGTACACCGAGGAAAACGCCAATGGCAGTAGCTACCCCTTTGCCGCCCTTGAAACCGTAGAACACCGGGTACAAATGCCCCAGAAATGCGGCAATACCGATCAGGATCAGCCATGTATAATCCTCAATCCCGAAAACAAAGCGAGCCAGCAAGACAGGAACCAAGCCTTTGAGAGCGTCGCCCAGCAAGGTAATGGCAGCCGCTTTCTTGCCGCCGTGACGCAATACGTTGGTTGCACCGGGGTTATTGGAGCCGACTGTGCGCGGGTCAGGCAGCCCCATCAGTTTGCAGGTGATGATCGCAGTGGAAATGGAGCCGAGCAGATAGGCGAGTACAATCAACAGGTAGGCCATGGTGAATCCATTATTGAGTCAGGTTGAAACATGAGTGCATTGTATACGAAGACTGAAGGGCAGGGCAGACCCGTAGTTCTGCTGCACGGCTGGGGCATGAACAGCCACGTCTGGCAACCCATCCTGCCGGAATTGGCAAAAATTGCCCGTGTTACCTGTATCGACCTGCCCGGTCATGGTCGCAGCCACAAGCTGCCACTGGGTTTGCTAGAAACCGCTATCGACCAGCTTGCTGACACTATTCCACAGGATGCGATTTTGCTGGGTTGGTCACTCGGCGGGCTGCTTGCACAAGGCTTGGCGCACGCTTTACCCGACAGGGTTTCCGGTCTGATCCAGATTGCCAGCACGCCCAAATTCGTGGCGGATGCACACTGGCAACACGGCCTTGCCCCGGAAGTGCTGGTCAATTTTGCCAGCAACCTGCAAACCGATTATCAGGGCACGGTCAAACGCTTTTTTGCCCTGCAATTTCTGGGGGTGAAAGTGGATAGCCGTGCCGTCAATGCCCTGCGTGAGCAGATCATGGCGCACCCTGCCAGCCAGCAGGCATTGGCAGATGGACTCAATATCCTTGCTACCGCCGATTTCAGCCGGATGCCGTTCAAACAGCCCGGTTTGTGGATACTGGGCAGGCTGGACAAGCTGATTCCTGCATCACTGGCTGACGCGCTGCCGGAAATGGGGTATAAGCACATCGCGCTGCTGAACAGTGCCGCGCACGTACCGTTTGCGACCCACCCGGAGCTTTTCATGGAACACGTCAGGGCTTTTCTGGATGCCAGTTGAAACCGCTAACCCCTACTTGCTGGACAAGCGCAAAACCCGACTCGGTTTTGAGCGGGCAGCCGATACTTATGATGCCAACGCGGTCTTGCAACGCGAAGTGGGCGAGCGCTTGTGCGAGCGGCTGGACTTTATCCGTATGCAGCCACAAACCGTGCTGGATTTGGGCTGTGGAACCGGCTTTGTGACGGAACACCTGTTGAAGCGTTACAAAAAAGCCCGTGTGATCGGGGTTGACCTTGCCTGCAACATGGTGCAGAAAACCCGCCGTCGGGGTGGCTGGTTCCGCAAGCCGCAAGGGGTGTGTGCCGATGTGATGCACCTACCGTTTCAGCCGCAAATTGCCGACATGCTGGTTTCGAGTTTGATGCTGCAATGGTGCAACGACTTGCCAGCCGCATTCCGTGAGTGTGTGCAGGTGCTGAAACCGGATGGCTTGCTGATGTTTGCCACCTTCGGCCCGGATACCCTGCGGGAATTGCGGGCAAGCTGGGGGCAGGTGGATGGTTATACCCATGCCAGCCGTTTTGTGGACATGCACGATGTGGGTGATGCGTTGTTGCAAGCCGGTTTCCGCGACCCGGTAGTCGATATGGAAATGATTACCCTGACTTATGCGGATGTGCGGGATTTGCTGCACGACCTTAAGGGCATCGGTGCGAACAATGCCACCGCCGGGCGCAACCACGGCCTGACTGGCAAGGCGCGGTTACAAGGCTTCCTGCAAGCCTATGAGCAGTTCCGCCTGACGGATGGGCAATTTCCGGCAACTTATGAAGTGGTTTATGGTCATGCCTGGGCTCCCCACTTGTTGCCGGGAAAACTGCCGGAAAAATTCATCCCGATTGCAACTCATCGCAATTTGGTTTAGCCCTGTTTTTCATGTGGTAAACTCGCGCCAGTCCATTTGCAAACTGGCGTCTGACAATGAAAAAAACATATACGATCCAGACTGTTACCCATGCGGTAATTTCCCCGGAAAAAGGTTCCATCATCTGGCACTTGCTGGAACCGGATGGTCGCCAGCGCAAGGTCAATGGCATTACCGAGATCGACAAGGCAGGGTTGATTGATAGCGCCCGCTCTGTTTATGCCCGTGAAGCCCCTTTGGTGGAAGCCCTGTTGCCGCGCAACGAAGGTGAAACCTTCGAGATAGACTTTACCGAGTTCAACCGGGCGCAGGGGTATATCAACCGGGAAATTTATGCTGACATCCAGCGTTGTGAAAAACTTTCTTGCTTGATGAAGCGCGTTGGGCGGGTTTTGGCGGTCGTTGGGGTGGTGGTGGTTCTCTGGCTGGGGTGGACGTTCTACAATAGCGCCAACCAGTTTGCCCAAAAACAACCTTTGCGACCATCTATTCATGAGCTACCTTGACCGTATCCGTACTTGCAACAATTTCGACCCAACCGTTTACCGTAGCTGGCACATCAATGGTGAAACCTTCGGGCGGATACAGTCCGATTTCGCCCGACATCTAGCTAACTGGTCTGACATTTTTCACGTTACCGATACGCATGTCATCCTGAATCCGAGTTTGCAAGGGTATGCAGAACGTACCGCTGCTGTTGCCCCGGTGTTCCGCCATCTGTATGAGACGGGCGTGATTGATACCTGGGTAGACGAGGCTTTTCCGGTAACACAGGGATTTGGCGAACAGGCTGCACTGGAAATTGAACGGGCGGCTGCCAACTTTCTGGGGATCAGAACCTTTGGTGTGCATCTCAACGGGCTGGTACGTAAAGCGGATGGCATCCATGTGTGGGTGGGAACCCGTTCCCTCGACAAACCGTTCTGGCCTGGACAACTCGATCAGATGGTGGCAGGTGGGCAGCCCGTTGGAATAGGTCTGCTGGAAAACGTCATCAAGGAAGCGCAGGAAGAAGCCAATGTTCCCGCACAACTAGCGCAGCAGGCACAGGCAGTTGGCTCTATCAGCTATCAGCAGGCAAGCTGGCGCGGGCTGGATAATTCCACCATTTATGTGTACGACTTGTGGTTGCCGGAAGACTTCGTACCGGAAAATACCGATGGTGAAGTGATCAGGTTCGAGTTGATGCCTTTAGCAGAGATCGCCCGTCTGACCGAAATGACCACAGACTTCAAGGACAATTGTAATCTGGTCAATATTGATCTGTTATTGCGCATGGGATGGATTGACAGGCAACATCCTGAACATGCTGCTATCCTACAAGCGTTATACTCTGCTGGTAATCAAGAGATACAATAATGAAACAAGGACAACCCAAAACGGTCTTGCTCAAAGACTACGTTTCCCCTGCCTATGCTGTTGACGCGCTTTCGCTGGTGTTTGAACTGGGCGAAGAATCCACCCGTGTCACCAGTGTTGCCAACTATCGCCGCAACCCGGATGTTCCTGCTGATACTCCGCTGGAATTGTATGGCGAGCAACTGGAATTGCTGGCAATCCGCCTCAATGGCTTGCCACTGCAAGCAGACGATTACACCCTGACAGATGAGGGTATGAGCATCCACAATGTTTCTGCCCTGTGTACCCTGGAAATCGTGACGCAGATTTACCCGCAGAAAAATACGTCGCTGGAAGGCTTGTACCAGTCCAGTGGCAATTTCTGCACCCAGTGTGAGGCACAAGGCTTCCGCAAAATCACCTATTACCCTGACCGCCCCGATGTGATGACGGTCTTCACCACCCAGATTCTGGCTGACAAGCAGAAATACCCGGTGCTGTTGTCCAACGGCAACCTGACGGGTAGTGGCGACCTGCCGGATGGGCGTCACTGGGCACGCTGGGAAGACCCGTTCCGCAAGCCTGCCTATCTGTTTGCATTGGTGGCGGGTAATTTGCAGCATGTGGAAGACCATTACACCACCGCTTCCGGGCGTGATGTAACCCTGCGCATCTACACCGAAGCACACAATATCGACAAGTGCGACCATGCCATGCAGTCGTTGCAACGGGCAATGCAATGGGATGAGCAACGCTTCGGGTTGGAGTACGACCTCGACATCTACATGGTGGTGGCGGTAGATGACTTCAACATGGGGGCGATGGAAAACAAGGGTTTGAATGTTTTCAACTCCAAACTGGTGTTTGCTAGCCCAGCAACGGCGACCGACCTGGATTACACTAGCATTGAGGCGGTGATCGGGCACGAATATTTCCATAACTGGACGGGCAACCGTGTCACTTGCCGTGACTGGTTCCAGTTGTCGCTCAAGGAAGGGCTGACGGTGTTCCGCGACCAGGAATTTACGTCCGACCTGCATTCGCGTCCGGTCAAACGCATCAGTGATGTGCGTCTGTTGCGTACCAACCAGTTTGCCGAGGATGCCAGTCCGATGGCTCATCCGATCCGTCCGTCCTCTTATATGGAAATCAACAATTTCTACACGGTGACGGTGTACGAGAAAGGTGCGGAAGTGGTGCGCATGTACCAGACCCTGCTGGGGCGTGACGGTTTCCGCAAGGGTATGGATTTGTATTTCCAGCGGCATGATGGGCAGGCTGTCGCCACAGAGGATTTTCTGGCAGCGATGGCAGATGCCAATGACACCGACCTCAGTCAATTCCAGCGCTGGTATGATCAGGCCGGAACCCCCAACGTTGCCGTGAGCATGGAGTTTGATGCCGACCAACAGCGTTGCACCCTGCATTTCTGTCAGAGTTGCCCACCAACCCCGGAATGCAGCGACAAGCAGCCATTCCTGATTCCGGTAGCCGTGGGCTTGCTGGACAGTGAGGGCAATGACTTGATCGGTACGCAAGTGTTACGCCTGACGCAAGCGGAGCAGTCGTTCAGTTTTGCTAATGTGCCCGAACAACCCGTACCCTCGTTATTGCGCGGTTTCTCTGCCCCGGTGAAACTGCAATACCCTTATACCGAGGCTGAGCTGGTGTTTTTGATGAAACACGACAGTGATGCTTTCAACCGTTGGGATGCAGGGCAACGGCTGGCGATGCGAACCATGCTCCGCTTGCTGGCAGCCTGGCAGCAAGGTGAAGCGTTTGGTCTGGAACATGATTTCATCAGTGCCTTCCAAGCCGTACTGACCGATGCTTCACTGGATCATGCCCTGCGTGCCGAAGCCCTGCAATTGCCGTCGGAAGCCGATATTGCCGAAGCAGCCCGCCCGAGTGACCCGGCAGCTATCCATCAGGTGCGCGAGTTTGTCCATGCAACCTTGGCAAAAGCCCTGCGGCTGGATCTGGAAAGCCTGTATACCGACTTGCAGGATCAGGCCAGTTACAGCCCTGATGCAGACAGCATTGGTCGGCGCAGCCTGAAAAACGTCTGTCTGGCTTATCTGGGGCGGATTGATGATGAAAGCATCCAGGCGAGTTGCTATCAGCAGTACAGTGAAGCAGGCAATATGACCGATGCACTGGCAGCACTGGCTGTCCTCAACCAACTTGATTGCCCGCAACGTGCTGAAGCCTTGCAGCATTTCCACGACCGTTGGCAGCACGACCCGCTGGTGATGGACAAATGGTTTGCCTTGCAGGCCGCTTCCTGCTTGCCGGAAACATTGGGGCAGGTACAAAGCCTGATGGCACACAAGCTGTTCGACCTGCGCAACCCCAACAAGGTACGCGCCCTGATCGGCAGTTTTGCCATGCGCAACCCGCTGCATTTCCACGCGGAAGATGGCAGTGGTTATGCTTTCCTCACCGATACTGTGTTGCAACTGGATGCGATGAACCCGCAGATTGCCTCACGCATGGTGCGACCGTTGATCAACTGGCAGCATTACGAGCCGGTACGTAGCGGGCTGATGAAAGCACAACTGGAGCGCATTCAGGCACATACAGGCTTGTCGGGTGATGTTTACGAGATTGTCAGCAAGAGTCTGGCGGTTTAAGGCGGGCAGCCCCTTTGTCAGGCAGACAAAGGGGCTGTGCAGGTAAGGCAATCAGGCAGCCGGGGCGTTACCGGTGGCTTCTTTGACCATTTTTTGCAATTCACCGTTCTGGTACATTTCCAGCGTAATGTCGCAGCCACCGATCAGTTCACCGTTGATGTAAATCTGTGGGAAAGTCGGCCAGTTAGCGTATTGTGGCAATTCCTGGAAGATTTCCGGGTCGCCCAAGACGTTGACATAGGCAAACTGTTCACCACACGCCATCAGTGCCTGCGCGGCACGACTGGAGAAGCCGCACTGCGGCATTTGTGGTGTGCCTTTCATGAAAATGATGACAGGGTTGCCTTTGACGGCCTCGTCGATACGTTGCAATGCGCTCATGCGTTTTTTCCTCAAATTCAGAAACCAGGATGATTACATTCTACCTGCCCTAGGAAATAAATAAACGCCAGATTCCTTGCGGGATAGGTTTTAACCGGTGCGACGGTTGCCTTCGCGTTGTTTCATGGCATCAAATTCATGGCGGTCGATGAAACCATCCAGGTTTTTGTCCACATTGTCAAAAATGCGCCGCGGGTTCAGCCTGCCGGACACTGGGTTGCGAGTGGCATATTCCTGCCAGGAAATGCGCCCATCCCGGTTATTGTCGAGTTTGACAAAATCCGGGCTGGTGGGTAGCGGCATGGTGTGTGCAGCACTACTAAACAACAGAATAATAAATAGCGGTGCAACGAACGGTTTGTTCAGTTGAGTGTTCATGTTCAAGCCCCCTGATGAAACAGGTTGTTATTCATATGACTTATAACGCAGCCCAATGCCTGTTGTTGACAGGATATTGTGTTATTTGCGTTTTTTATTTATGCATAAACAGCATAAGTCTATTTACATGACGGGGGGATTAATGACCGTCTGTTTCCGCTCGCTAGCTTTATTTGCCTGTAGCAAGTTTGCTGTCTGGCACGGCTGTGCTGCCCGGTTTGGGTGGTACTGGCTGGGTGGGTTGTTCCGCTGTGACTGTTTTGCGGAGTTTCTTCAACTCGTCAGCCAGGGATTCAGAGTCAACCGCGAAAACAGGTTGGCTGCCAAACATGACCAGCAGCAGGCTGGTGTGGAAAAGGGCGGTACGTGGTTTCATTGGTCGTTCCATTGATGAAGATTAATCAACAAGCTCACAGATAGAGCTTTTCCCTAAAAAAGCGTAGCAACAGGCTGCTGGCACAGATGGAATATTCACCGCTGCCCGGTTTGTCCGAACCCTCCCATTGCACCACCATCAAGCCGAAATAATCAGCCAGCAGGGGGCGTATGTTGTTGCGTATCTGGTTGCCCCAGTACTGGTGCAGCGCCAGAATTTCCCGCTGTTCTTCCGGGGAGGTGTTTTCCCGGTTGGGGTTGCCCCCCAACAGGCGGACAAATTCGCCCTGCGACATGGCAGGCTTGCCGGTCAGCGCCCGGAACACCAATACCTGGGTAATGGTCAATCGTTCCGTGTTCAACAACCAGCGTTTGTTTTTGGCATAGGTGGCGGGGGATTTCCGCCGCTTTTCCAGCAATTCTGGCGAGTTATGTTCCAGAAACGGGATGATTTCTGCCCATTGCGCCTGTCGCTGGAGGTCGGCTATCACCCTGCGTAGCATTTCACCGTCGCAGTCCGCTTGCATCTTGTTTGCTCTCCAATTACTCCCATAAATCGCTAACGCAGTAAAGCCTTGTCAGGATGACAAGGGTGGTTGATTTTTTAGCCGGTCAGGTTTTACAGGGGTGAAAACCTCGCGTCTGCCATCCAGAGGGGCGGGGTATTAACCTGAGCATGTCAGGACAAACAAGGCTGTTTGCCCTCATCCCCCAAACCACATGCTTACGAAGGAGTGATAACGATGAAAACGTTCATGTTTGCCAAAATGCTGATGACTGGTGCTGTGCTGGCATTGAGTGTTTCCCATGCGACTGCGGCGGATACCATTTCACTGGGAGCACCCAGTTATGGTGGTAATGGTTGCCCTGCCGGTAGTGCTGCTGCCACTGTCAGCCCGGATGGTTCATCCCTGAGCATCCTGTTTGACAGTTATAGTGTGGAAGCCGGTGGCAGAAACCCCAGCATTGCTCGCAAGAGCTGTAACCTTTCCATACCGGTACATGTGCCCAACGGTTTCAGCATTTCCCTGATCAGTGCGGATTACCGGGGCTTCGTGGATGTACCGCGTGCAGGCAGTGCGCAACTGGATGCAGAATATTTCTTTGCAGGACGTAGTGGCCCGGCTTTCCGCCACAACTTCCGGGGTGGGTTCAGCAACACCTACACCAGAACCCATAATCTGGCAGCTACAGCCAATATCTGGTCTGAGTGTGGCAAGGATGTCAACCTGCGGGCTAATACCGGCATGATGGTGCGTGCCCCACGCGGTGAAGGTCTGGCAACGGTGGATTCTGCCGACTTCAATGCAGGTATTGTGTACCACATCCGCTACCGTGCTTGCCGCTAATCAGGATATACCAACAAGGATCAGGGAGACCAAATGATGAAACCAACAACCATATCCATTAGCCTGAACCCGGCAGGCAAGTTTACCGGTGCAAGTCTGCTGCTATTGGCGGCATTGGGTTTTGCCAATCAGGCCAATGCCGCCAGTGTAAGCCTGGGGCAGCCCAGTTATGGCGGTAGCGGCTGTCCTGCCGGTTCTGCTTCGGCTTCCGTCAGCCCGGATGGTAGCGCCCTCAGCGTGCTGTTCGACAGCTACACGGTGGAAGCCGGGGGTAGCAATCCACGGGTTGCCCGCAAAAGCTGCAACCTGTCGATTCCGGTGAAAGTGCCTAATGGCATGAGTGTTTCCCTGATCAGTGCGGATTATCGCGGTTTCACGGATCTGCCCGCTGGTGCTGATGCACGCCTGGATACCGAGTACTTTTTCGGTGGTTCGCGTGGCCCGGCGTTTTCCCATGCCTTCCGGGGCAGGCTCAGCAACACCTATACCCAGCGGCACGGCTTGCTGGCGGGGGCAGCGGTCTGGTCGGCCTGCGGGGCAGATGTCAACCTACGGGTGAATTCCGGCTTGACGGTCAGTTCAACAGGAACAGCCGCACTGGCAACGGTGGATTCGGCAGATTTCAGTGCCGGGATGGTTTACCACCTTCAGTACCGCAGTTGCGAGTCACGCCCGGTGCCACCACCAGCGAATAACACACCACCTAGTTCCCATGCTCCGGCTTTCCCACCGGGACGGTTCGAGCGTGAACGCTTGCCCCGTATGCCAATGGAGTGGCGTCGCCCACGTCTTGAACGCTAATCAGTTGGGGCATTGCGTGCAGGCGGCAGGTTTTCCTTGATGGCATCCAGTGGCACTTCCATTAGGCCGGGAACATCAGGGGTAAAACTGCCGCCTGTATTTTTGCCTGTATCCGCAGGAATATCGAACACGGGTGGTGGCAGGTTAGGTTCGGTGGTTGCCGGTACGGGTGGAGCAGTGTCTTGCACAGGTGCTGGCACAGGCTCAGCAGGTGGTGGTGGCACAACTGGAATGTCGATTTGCACTGGTGGCAGGTTGCCTGCATCGTTGGCAGGTACTGGTTGTGGTTCCGCGACCGGTACGTCAGGTGGCACGGTAACAACTTTGGGTGGAGCCGTGTCGGTCGGAGGTGTGATTGCCGGTTTTTCCGCAGGCTCGGGTGGAACTGGTTCGGGTTTAGGTTCCGGTCTGGGTTCTGGCTTTGTTTCTGGTTTCGGTGCAGGTTTACTGTCAGCCGCAGGTGCAGTTTCCGGTTTTGTCGGGCGGTTGCTGCTGGCAGCAGTATCCGGTTTGCTGTCGGTTTTGACAGCAGGTTCCTGACCTGATGGGAAAACACCCATTTGACCGGTATCGCGGTAACGTTTTTCCAGCGACAGTTGCTGTTCTACCAGATCGTCCAGCAGGTATTTGCCAATCAGTTGCTGACTGTTGTCCAGCAGGCTGCGGGCAGTTTCAGGATTATTCTTGCGCAGGGCACTCAGCGCCTGATCTTGCTGGGTGCGGGCGATGTCCTTGAGCAGCTTGATGGCTTCCGGGTGATTGGGTTGTTCTTGCAGCAAGGTACTAATATAGGCAACGGCACTTTCGCTGCGTCCGTCACCTTGCATCAGGTTGCCGTACTGCATGGCATTACGCGCACTATCCAGATAGGTTTGGACTTTTTGTGTGTCACGGTTGCCCTGTTCGAGCTGGCTTTCCAGCCTTACTTGCCGTTGCAGGCTATCGGTCAGGGCAAGTTCGCTAATCAGCTTGTCAGCATTCAGCAACAGTTTGCGGGCATCTTCGGTCTTGCCAGCGGCAAGCAGGATGCTGGCTTCACTGTGCTGGTCATCTACCATACGGGCTGCCAGCTTTTTGGCGGCAGCATTTGCAGGGTCGAGTGCCAGTATTTTGCGTAACGGTTCAAGGGCGGATGGCTGACCGGGGGCTGGGTTGGTCAGCTTGCCTTGTTGCAAGGCCGTTTCTGCTTCCTGTAACAGTTTGTTGACTTCCTGGCGGCGAGCTTCGCTATTGGCGACTTCAGCAGCGACAGCTTCGCTGGCTGCTTTGGCGGCGGCATCGGCTGCCAGTTTGTCGGCTTCTGCTTTGGCAGTAAGCGTGGTTGCTACCCGTGAGCGGGCTTCGTTTTCAGCCGCAAGGCGGGCTGCTTCAGCGTTGACACTGGTTTGATCCAGCGGTGTGTGGGCAGCGGTTTCACCTATCAGGGATGGGGTGGTCGTCGTGCCACCGGGGGGCAAGGTCGCAGGTGGCAGACCAAGGTTGATGGGCTGGGCTGCTTTGGGTGGCTCAGCCGTCTGCATGAAACCGCTCAGGACATGGTAGCTGGCGTAAGCCACCACACTGGCAACCGTCAGAGCCGCAGCAGGCAGTAACAGGCGGGAACGTCTTTTCGGTTGCAAGGCTGATAGCAAGGCGGTCGGTGTCGGCTGGCGGACGCTGCGTTTCAGGTTCATGCCTTGTTGCAGGGGAACCCAAGTTGCCGGTTTCAGTTTACTGATTACTGACGGTGCAGCGTTGCGCACGGCGGCTTCCAGTGTGGTTTGCCTGCCAAAAGGGGCGTGCCCTTGCAGCAGGTTATAGGCGATACAGGCCAGTGAGAATGTGTCATCTGCCGAGGTTGGCTGATCGCCAAGTGCGACTTCCGGGCTGATAAAACCGGAGTGAAAGGTCTGGTGGTTGCCAGTGTGGGCAATAATGCCATTGCTGGCAAGGCGCAGAGCCGTAACAGCCGGTGCATTCAGCAGGCGGCAGCCATCTTCGCCAAACAGGATTGCACCGGGTTCAAGAAATCCGAATACCCCTTCCGGGCGGTGGTTGCCAACGGTGGCAGACAGCTCCTCAAGAATGCCCATCGCTTGTGCCAGCGGCATCCCCCGGTCATCCAGTTCATGCATCCGTTCCGCCAGCAACATGCCCCGGATATTGCTAATGACCAGCCAGCGGGTTCCGTCCGCTTCCCGCCCGTTGTCGGTGATATACGGTTGGGATGATACCTCTTTCTGATACGTGGGCAAGACCTGACGCAACGCCTGTTCAAACACGGAATTTTGTGTCAGTGCGGGCAAAACGGTGAAAACCAGTACGTTACCAGCTTCACAACCGGCAGGTTCCCGTTGCTGGTCACACGCCCACCACAATTTGCCGAGGGCTGTTTCTGCCATGCAACGGCGTAAGCCGTAGCGTCCGTTACCGATGGAGGAAAGGGTGGATGGGGCTTGTTCCATGTTCATGCTGTTGTCTTCGGAAGGGTGTGCAAAAGGCATACGCGCAAAGTTCCCGCACTCAGGCCGCTGGTCAAAACGGCCTGATTATAGAGGATTTGTGGGATTAGCGCAGGCTAATGTGGATGGGCTGTTTGTTTCTATCAGCGTTTGCGCAATACATCTTCATGGAACAGTTGCCCGACTGCTTCCAGCCCAATCAGTTCGTCAGCATCGCCCCGGATGCTCGTCACCATGTGTGGTGGCACGAATGCGCCATCGCCTTGTGCCTTGGGGGCAACGATCTGGTGGGCAGCCTGCAATTCCGGCTCAATAGTGGCGCGGAATTCTTGATAGGAACTGTAGTTGCGACGAACTTTTGCCACCAGTGTGTCAAACAGCATGACCAATTGGGGTGGTGGTGGGTTGGTGCGGCTGAAGCCCAGAGAGTGGAAAATGCCCGGTTTGAGCCACAGCAACAGTTCTGCCTGTGCATTGGATACTTCCCAGGTTTCACGCCCGTCACGTGGAATAGCAGTCTTGATGAAATGGTCAATCATGTCAGCAGTATCCCATGGGTGGAACACCAGCCCGCCACCTGACAGTGGCCTGCCGGGCAGACGGTCTTTCAGGGGGGCAAGCCAAGCCGGGGCAGGTTCCAGTTCCACCAGCCGGTTTTGCTCGGTGTTCTGCATATAGCCATCAGTGCCGTTGCCGTAATAGTCCAGATGCTGCCCGTTTTTCCAGAAGGTCGCACCTTCATTCAGCATGGCTTGTACCTTGAGCCATTTGCCAGCACCGAACAGGGCATCGACCGTGGCCTGATTGAGCGGGGCATTCAGACCGAGGTTGAGGGCAAGGTGCATCCCGGATTCGGAACAATACACCTGTTCGGCTTGTCCGTGCAGGGTAGCCAGTGCGGTGCGGCTGCCCAGTACAGCATCCAGCACGTTGCTGCCGAATTCCATCACCTTGGCATAGGTGTTGGTCATCAGGTTGTCGTTGCCGTTGTAGTCAGGCGGGAACTTGGTGACTTTCTGGAGCAACATTGCCCAGGTGCGGCAGTTGTTGATATAGGCTCGCTGTTCTGCCGGAGTAATGCCACCGATGAATTTCACCCGCCACAACAGGGAGGGGTAATCCTTGGGGTTGACGTGCCCTGCCGAATGCTGGTTGGCGTAACTGCGTGGGCTATCGGTGGCGACCATGCCATCCGCTACCCCGACATAGTTGCGGATGTGGGTAATACTGAACTTGAGCATTTCCAGCCCTTTTTCCTGATCATGGAAAACGGACTGTACTATCTGGCGGTTGCCGGGGTTATGGTGGGAGGAGCCGATATACCATTCACCCGGCTGGATGAAACGCAACAGATCGCGTTGCTTGGTTTTCCACACGTTTTGATAGGCAATCAGGCGCAAGTCCTGGTCGTTGTGGATGTGAGTGGGCACTTCCTCCCATTTACCGCCGATCTCAATCAGTTTGGTGACAAGTGAACGGTTGTTTTTGAGGGTGGCATCTTTCCACAAGGCTTGTGCCGCTGCCGGATTGATGTCGTAGGCAGAAGCAGGCAGCGGGCGGTCATAGCGCTGTTGCGGGTTTTGCTGAAAATGGGCATTGGCTTGTGCCAGAGTCAGGTCTGCAAGTCGTAAGGCCATGAGGTACTCCCCTTTATCATTGTTGCCATGCTATTGCTATAGACGTTTTCACCATGTTCTGCCAGCGGAAATGACGGCAGAATGTAAATTTATAGTCTAGATTAATCACTGTATGGCTGTTAGATAATTTTCACAATAGTAGCTTTTATCATCAAGCAATGTTAAGGGGTTAAGTACCATGAATACGTTCAATACCCGCAAAATCAATGCCCATCTGGCGGCATTCCGCGCCGATCCGGTCAAATCCATGCAGGCCATTCCTCGCAAGTTTGACAGCAGTGGACAAGAAATCATCGCTTCAGGCCCTTTCGGGGTAGAAGATGTCAAGGAAACCACCTATAGCCAGGGGCGCGACCAGTTGCGGCAGTCCACCATCAGTAGTGACACTACCCGTGCGGCTTATGCTGCCAATGACAATCCGCGCAATCTGGTTGATACCTTCAAGCATGAAACCCTGCCAGCCATCGAAACGGCGGGTTTGAAAACGGCACGCCTGAGCGAACAACCCTGGAGTGGTGATTACTGGGCAACTGCTCAGGGCAGTCTTGGCAACCGCTACGCCGGATGTATGCCGTATGGCTGGAAGGAAGGTTTTGACTATATCCGTAACCATTCATCCAAAGTCATCCTCAACAGTGGCAGCGAAGTGTGGGTCAATGAACTGTCACCTGCCGAAAAATACGATGCCTTGGTCGGGGATGCTTCTGAAACCCTGACACGCATGTCTTGGCTGAAAGGCAAAGCCTATTTTGAAAAACATGGCGAAGTTCCCGGCTGGTTTGGTATTTGCCACGGCTGGGCGGCGGCTGCCTACATGTTGCCGCGTGCCAAAAAGAGCGTGAAAGTGGTAACACCCGGCAATATCACTCTGACTTTCTTCCCCTGTGAAATCAAGGCACTGGCATCCTTGTTGTGGGCGGAATCAAAACCGGTCACACGTTTTATCGGCGGGCGTTGCAATACGGAAAAACCGGCATTTGATCCGGCAACCGGGCGGGTAATTACCCTGTTCAATCCCTACATCGCCGCAGACATGCCGCCTGATATGCCACCCGATCCATCCGCCCCACCACCCGGCACGGAGGAGGTATCACTGTCCACCGAAAGCTGGAACGAGGAAACCGGCGAACCCAATGGCAGAACTGGCGGGCGTCCCACCGAAGCTGGTTGTTTTGACACCAACCCCGGTTCCTGGCATCTGGCGATGGTCAATCAGCTTGGTGTTGCTAAGCGCAGCATGATCATGGATGCGAGTTTCGACTATCAGGTTTGGAATCAGCCGTTGTTGGGTTATACCTACACCTATTTCAACCCGCAAACTCTGAAGCAGACTGATGTGCTGAAAGATGCCACGGTCAGCCGCGCAGCGTTCAGCAGCGACATTTTCAAAAAATACCGTAGCTCTGCGGCAGCTTCGTTTGTAGGCATCATCATGAAAACTACCTACATGGGTGAAAACGGCAACGCGCAGGAGCATGAAGATACCCCGGAAAATGATGCCGTGATTGATGTTTACTACTATTACGACCTTGAGCTGGATGCCAGTGGCAAAATCATCGGCGGTGAATGGTATACCAACGCCCATCCCGATTTCCTGTGGACACCGCCCAAGGGTGGGCGAGCCGTCAGCCGTTACGAAAACCTGTTGAGCGGCGAGTGGAAATCAGGTCAGGCCATGCCGGAAAGCTGGCGAGCTGCTGCGAAAAAAGCCTCGGCAGACCTGACTCCGTTGGCGGCGGTGGTCGAACATCTGCTCAAATTGGCACAGTAATCACCCAAGGCATCAACAACAGGGCACAACATGGAACCGATCAAGGTCAGTGGTAAGGTAACAGGCAAAAACATTGCGCAAAAAACCGGTGAAGGGTTGGAAGACATCCTGTCAGTCACCTGCCGTCAGGAAATCCAGGTCGAGGAAGCACTACGCAGTAGCAGCAATGCAGTAGAACTCAAGGATACCGATGCCGATACGCTGGTAGAACTGGAGTTTGACGGTGGTTACAAGCGCTGGGTCAGAGCAGGGGATCTGGCTGCGCAGGCGAGCCAGGATCGCAAGCGTTCCAGCAGTACAGGCATCCTGCTTGGCCCTGGCAGTTTTGACACCAGTCGTAACCGGGGAGCGGTCGGGCTGGTACTGAAATTCCTGCGGGTGCTCGACATTGACCCGGTGGGGGATTTGAGTGATGCGATTGCCAGCCAGTTGGTGGAACAGCTCGAAACTCGTCGTATCGGTAAGCCCGGTCTGTTCCGTTGTGCCGACACCAGCAGTCTGAACTTGCAGGAAATCACCAGCAGCCACGAGCTTGATGCCAGCAAGCCCATCCTGTTGTTCCTGCATGGCACGTTTTCCAGCACCGATGGCAGTTTCGGCGAATTGTGGGAATCGCGGCAAGGCTACAACGCTTCCGCCTACCTGCAACGCCTGTTTGCCCCGTATGGCAACCAGGTTTACGCACTGGAACACCATACCCTGACCGCCAGCCCGATCCAGAACGCCTTGCAGGTGGTACGGCTGTTGCTACCCAAAACCCGCTTGCATCTGGTCAGCCATTCACGTGGCGGGCTGGTGGGGGAGTTGTTGTGTCAGGGCAAGCTGTTGCGTCGTACCCGTGAGTCCGCTGGCAAGTTTGTGGAATCGGATGACCTGTTTACCAGCGAAGAACTCAAGGCCTTCAGCACCCCTGAGCGGCAGGCAGACCATGCCGCCTTGCAGGAACTGGAAACCCTGCTGAAAGAGCGGCAAATCCGGGTGGAACGCTTTGCCCGTGTGGCCTGCCCTGGGCGCGGTACGGTACTGGCATCAGCCCGACTGGAAGACAACCTGTCGGTCATGTTCAACATCCTCAATTTCATTCCTGCCCCGCGTTTTCAGGCGCTGGCAGAATTCGTGCGCATGGTATTGATGGCAGTGGCGAAAAAACGCACCAACCCGCAGGAATTGCCGGGGCTGGAAGCGATGATTCCGAATTCGCCACTGGTTTATTTGCTGAACCGCCCCAACGTGCAACTGGATTCCGGCCTTGCGGTCATTGCAGGCAACGTCAAGGCGGCTTCGTTGTTGGGACATTTCAGGGAATGGGTATCCGAACGCTTTTTCGGCGAGGATAACGACTATGTGGTGAATACCGCCGGGATGTACGGTGGGGCGCAACGGGTGCAAGGGATGCGCTTTTACCTCGACCAGCGTGATGACAGCAGCCACTTCGGGTATTTCCGTGATGCGCAGGTGCTGGAACGCCTGATCAATGCACTGCAACGCCCTGATAACGATTTGCGTCTGCTGCCACTCAGGGAGGAAACGGACGGTAATCGTAGCCGTTCAGCCAGCACCGCCAACCGTGAGAAAAAAAGTACAGTGTATTTCCTGCCCGGTTTCATGGGTTCCACCCTGGCTGCCGGGGGCAATCCGGTATGGCTGGACATGGGGGCGCTGTCGTGGGGAGATTTTACCTACCTCAACATGGAGCAGACCGGTATCAAGCCGGATGGGGTGCTGGCAGCTTTCCGCCCCTTGCTGGATTTGCTGGAGGAAAATCACGAAGTCGTGGCATTCGCCTGGGACTGGCGGCGTTCAGTACTGGATGCCGGTCGCCGTTTCGGTGAAGCCCTGGAACGGGTGCTGGATGATGCCAGAGCCGACAACCGCCAGCCGGTGCTGAGGATACTGGCGCACGCTGCCGGTGGCATGGTTGTGCAGGGCATGATGGTGGAAATGCCGGGGGTCTGGCAACGCTTGCAACACGAGGCCGATTTCCGCTGTGTGCTGCTGGCGACCCCGCTGCAAGGTACGTATACCGCCGTGCAATTGCTGCTGGGTGAACACCGCCTGATCCGCCTGCTGGACATGGTGGACGGGCAATTGCCTGCCAGTGACCTGCTGGCAGCTCAGTTTGCTTCTTACCCTGGCTTGCTGGAACAACTGCCGCTGGCCTTTCTGGAAGAAAACCGCTGGTTTGCGCCACTGGGTGAACGTTTCGCCAACTGGCCTGCCCGTAACCTGCTGCCTGCTGCCTTGCGGGTGCGCAAGCAACTGGCAGATGTGCCCCTGGATGCGGATCGCTTCCAGTACGTGCATGGGCGTGCCCGCCTGACACCGGATGCACTGGAAGCTGACGGGCAGGGCTGGCGGTTGCGTGCCAGTGGTGAAGGTGATGGGGTAGTGTTGTGGGATAGCTGCAAAACCACCTTGCCGCAATGGTACATGCCGGTTGAACACGGGCGCATGATCAGTCACAAGGATTACCTGTCGGCACTGGTCAACCTGCTGGATGATGGTACGACCCGTAAGCTGGATCAGGTTCCGCCCCAGATCGGCAACACCGGTTCACAGTGGCTGCCGAAGATCAGTGCTGAACTGTTCCCGGATGAAAATGAACTGTTGGCAGCCGCGCTTGGCTACCATACCCGCCAGACTTTGGAAGAAGTACGCCCGCAGGTGGAAATCCGCGTACTACACGGCAATCTGGAATACGTGGCTTATCCGGTGGTGGTGGGGCATTACGAGGGTGATTCGATCCTTAGTGCTGAAGCGGTGCTGGACAAGCGCCTCAACGGGCGCATGAGTGAATTGTTACGTCTGGGGTTGTATCCGGGCGCATTGGGTACATCAGAAATTTTCCTCAATGCCCCCGGTCGCAAACCCGGCGGAGCTATTGTGGTGGGGTTGGGGGAAGTCGGCAAGCTGACGACCGGCGACCTGACAGCCACTTTCATGCGGGCGATGATGAATTACACGCTGGAAGTTCGCGCCACGCTGGAAAAGCTGCATGAAAACCAGCAAGACGATAGCGATTTCATTCCGGTGCATGTTGCCAGCTTGCTGGTCGGCACAGTGGGTGGTGGCAGTATCGGGCTGGCAGATTCGATCGCAGCCATTTTCCGTGCCATTACCCGTACCAATGCCGCCTTGGGCAAAACCGAAGGGGGTGTGCGCCTGCGTTTGAGCGTAGTGGAGTTTATCGAGCTGTTTGAAGACCGGGCAGTGGAAGCGGCACGGCTGGTGCAGGACATGGTGTTGCATCCTGAATTCCGCAACGATTTCACCGTCAAAAACCTGATGAAAACCTTGCCGGGCAAGCGTCGGCGGGTCATGTATCAGGAACCGGCAGGGTGGTGGCGGCGTTTGCAGGTGGAGGCGGGTGACGATGGTTTGAAATATACCGCGCTGACTGATCGGGCGCGGGCAGAAATGGTGTTGCAGGCTACCCAGCGCAAACTGGTTGACCAGTTCATTGAGCGAGCTGTTTCATCCAGTCATGATGACCCGGATGTCGGCAAAATCCTGTTTGAGCTGCTGTTGCCACCTGCGATGAAAGAACAAGCGCCGAATGCAGAAAATCTGGTGCTGGTGCTGGATGCGGCAGCATCCGCTTACCCGTGGGAATTGCTCTACAACCGGCTGGATCTGGAATCGCAACCGCTGGCAGTGCGTGCCGGGCTGTTGCGTCAGTTGGCGGTGGGGCAATTTCGGGGGCAGGTGATCAATCCGATTGACCGCTCTGCACTGGTGATTGGCGACCCGCCGACCGATGGGCGTTTCGTACCTTTGCCTGCGGCACGGCAGGAGGCAGAAGCCGTTGCCAATTTGCTGGAAGAGGGCGGTTTCAGTCAGGTAGTGCGCGAGATTGCTTCCAGCCCGCAAGCCATCCTCAAGGCATTGCACACTGCCGATTACCGGCTGCTACATCTGGCAGGACATGGGGTTTATCAGTACAAACCCGATGAAAACAGCGACTTGCTGGTCAGTGGCATGGTTTTGGGGGATGGCATTTTCCTGACGCCAGTGGAAATCGGGCAGATGCGCAAAGTGCCGGAATTTGCCTTCATCAATTGCTGCCATCTGGCGAAAATGGACAAGGAGACCGCAGGCGACCGCAGCAGGTTGGCTGCAAGTCTGGCGCAGGAACTGATCCGCATGGGGGTAAGGGCGGTAATTGCCGCAGGCTGGGCCATCAATGACGATGCTGCCAAGGTGTTTTCCGAAACCTGTTACAGCGCCTTGCTCAAGGGGCACACCTTTGGCAGGGCGGTGCTGATGGCGCGGCGTGAAACCTGGAGCCAATACCCCAACAGCAATACTTGGGGGGCTTACCAGTGTTATGGCGACCCTGATTACAAGCTACTGAGCCGTAAACCCAACGAAACGGATGCCGACAAGCTGGCAGATGCCTGGCGTTTCGTTGCAGAAGTGGAAGTGGTGGCTGAGCTGCAAAACCTGATCAGCATGGCCGATACCGCACAAGCCAATGATTTCCCGTGGTTGCAGGAACGCTTGCAGCAGTTGCACCGTGCGATTCCCTCTGAATGGCTTAACCATGCAGACATCCTGTACGCACTTGGGCGGGCTTACGGCAAGCTGGAAATGTTCGGCAAGGCGCTGGATGCCTACCGGGCTGCAATTGAGTCACCGGAATCCAATTACCCGGTACTGTTGCTGGAAGACCGGGTAAGCCTGCAAACGGCCTGGGCACTCGCATGGAAACTGGGCAAGACCAGCGAGATACCGGATAGCCAGTTTGCGCAATCCCCGCAAGAGTTCATGGATGACAGCCTGAAAACCCTCAAGCTGCTGGACGGGTTGGGTAATAGCCAGAACCGGCTGGAAGGCGAAGGCAAATTCTGGAAGCGGCAGACGATGATGCAAAGCGGGGAGGAGCGTGTGCGAGCCTTGCATATGATGGAGATTGCCTATCGGCGGGCGCATGAATTTGCCCTGGAAGAAACCGGCACACTGTCTGCCTATGCCCTGGTCAACTGGTTGACCAGTCGCATGATCCGCTACCTGCGTGGGCATCTCAAACAGCTTGACCGGCAGGAACTCAAAGGTTGGCTGGATCAGGTTACGCAAATTGCCGAGCAGTCTGACCGCACGATGCCCAGTTTTCTGACAGGGATTGCGCGGGCAGAATGTGCCTTGCTGCATTACCTGCTAGGGGCGCGGTTGGCAGAAACCGAACAAGTCCAGCGGGTTGTACGTTTGTATGAAGAGTCGGTAGGGCGGGGGGCTGCACCCCGCCAGTTGCGTTACATGTCGGAGCATGTCAGTTTTCTACGCATGATGCTGGAGGAGCAAGTGCAGGCAGAGGCTTCCCCCCTGAAGCCGGTAGTGGTAGCTTTGGCAGACGTGGAGGGGCAACTAAGTACCTGACATAACACACAGTTAGCATTTCATAAGAAAGAGAGGAGAGGCGTATGAGAAAGCCGTTGCCCAAGGTCATGTGGTGGCTTGGTTATGGTGGTTTGATACCATTTTTTGTATTGACAGTCATCTTGTTGCTGGGAATATCCCTGCCGGGGCTGGAGAGTGCCCGTTTGGGCTGGTGGTTGGCAACTTATGCGGCAGTAGTGCTGAGTTTCATCGGCGCAGTGCATTGGGGTGTGGCTTTGGGAATGCAGGACAGGCTGGCAGAAAACGAGCTTGCCAAGCTGTTGCTGTTCAGTGTGTTGCCTACTGTCGTGGCGTGGTTTTCCCTGCTACTGCCCATCCATTACACCCTGTATGTGTTGGCAGCCCTGATTGTATTGGCTTATATTGCTGACTCGATCTTGCTGTTTAGCAAGCTGACAGGCGATTACGGGCGGATGCGCCTACACCTGACCATCATTGTTACCCTGTTGCTGGTTGCTGCGGGTGTGGCTGTTTCTTGATAAACATAGCGTAAGCGTTAGCAGAAGGAGGCATCATGCTGGACTGGAATCAGGTTATTCGGCTTGCCAACAACGGCAATCTGGAGCCGGATCAGCACGTGCAGAAAACAGAAGCGGAATGGCAGCAACAACTGACGGCAGAGCAGTATCGTGTCACCCGTCAGCAAGGGACTGAGCGCCCGTTCAGTTCGCCGATGTGCCATCTGTTTGAGCCGGGTCTGTATGCTTGTATTTGTTGTGACAACCTGCTGTTTGATGCCAGTCAGAAGTTTGATTCAGGCACGGGTTGGCCTTCGTTCACCCAGCCGGTCAAGGCTAATGCCATTGCTTACCACGCCGACCGTTCGCATGGCATGTACCGGGTTGAAACCACCTGCAATAGCTGTGGCGCACATCTGGGGCATGTGTTCCCGGATGGCCCAGCCCCCAGTGGTTTGCGTTACTGCATGAATGCGCTGGCGCTGCAAAAGGTCAAGGCAGATTAGTTTTACAGGAATTTCGCCATCAGTCTGCTAACAAACTCTGCTTTTCGGGGTCGAACTGGACAACTGACCAATGGTCATCTAAGCTTCGTCCAAACAACTGACTGGCAGTCATTAACGCATGAAAACTCTGTCCGCTTCTGTTTCCCAATGGTTGGTTGCCCTGCTGTTAACCACCGCTAGCAGCCCATTATGGGCAGCCGATGAACCCGCCTCTGCCGCCCCTAAAGCCGCGCTTGCTGTGACTGTCACCACCCCCAGCGTCGAAGACTGGTCTACCGGCATTACTGCCAACGGCTCGTTGGTCGCGTGGCAAGAAGCGGTGATCGCTGCTGAAATCGGTGGTTTGCGCATCACTGCCCTACACGCCGAACTCGGCGCACAGGTCAAGCGTGGGCAAGAGTTGGCAACACTGGCAAAAGAGAGTGTCGAAGCCGACCTCGCCCGTGCCAAAGCTGGGGTAGCGCAAGCCGAAGCCAGTCTTGCCGAAGCGAAAATGAACGCCGATCGTGCCCGCCGCCTCAAATCCAGCGGTGCGTTGCCTGCCCAGCAGATTGACCAATACCTCGCAGGAGAAGCCACCGCTGCCGCCAATCTCGCTGCGCAAAAAGCAGTGTTACAGGGCGAACAAATCCGCTTACGCCACACCAGCATTGTGGCGGTGGACGATGGCGTGATTGCCGCTCGACCAGCTACCCTCGGCTCGGTGGTTCAACCGGGTACAGAACTGTTTCGCCTCGTGCGCCAAAACCGTATCGAGTGGAAAGCCGACATCCCCGGTCGTGATGCCGACAACCTCAAATCGGGGCAAAAAGCCCGCCTAACTTTACCGACTGGTAAGCAGGTGGAAGGTGAAATCCGCTTGGTTTCCCCCGTTATTGACCCCAACACCCGCAACATCACCGTCTACGTCAGCCTGCCCACCGACAGTCCAGCACGGGCGGGAATGTTTGCCCAGGGCGAAATTTTCACGGGAGCATCCAAAGCCCTGATCGTGCCGCAAAGCGCGGTGGTGCTGCGTGATGGCAACAGCTACGTGTTTGAAGTCGGCGCAGATAACCGCGTCAGCCAGCGCATGATCGAAGTCGGGCGACGAGTGCAGGACAAGGTGGAAATCCGCAGCGGCATTTCCGATCAGACCCGCATTGTTGCCAGCGGTGGCGCATTTCTGAACGATGCCGATACGGTGAACGTGGTTGAGGCTCAACCATGAACGTCTCCGCCTGGTCGATCCGTAATCCTGTTCCCTCCATCCTGCTGTTTATTCTGCTGACGTTTATCGGTATCAGCGGTTTTCGCAGCTTGGGCATTCAGCTTTTTCCTGATATTGAGCTACCGATTGTCACGGTCAGTTTTGGGTTGGAAGGTGCATCTCCCACTCAGCTCGAAACCGAAGTTGCTCGCAAGATTGAAGATGCAGTAGCCGCGTTACCCGGTATCAAGCACATCTACGCCAACCTCAGCGACGGCGGCGGTGCGGTCAGCGTGGAATTCACCATCGACAAGGATACCGAGGTTGCGCAAAACGAAGTGCGTAACGCGGTGGATAGCATCCGCGCTGATTTGCCCCCTGCCATGACCGACCCGGTGGTTTCCAAACTCAATACTGCCGGAATGCCGATCATCACGTTTACCGTCACTTCTGACCGCTTGGATGAAAAGGAACTGTCGTGGTTCGTCGACAACGAGATTTCCAAAGCATTGTTGGCGACTAAAGGTGTAGGGCGCATCTCACGGCTGGGTGGTGTTTACCGCGAAGTGCAGGTTGACCTCGATCCGGTGTTAATGGCGGGATTGAATGTGACTGCCAGCGATGTTTCCGCCCGCGTCAAACAGGTACAGCAGAATGCATCCGGCGGGCGTGGTGATGTTGGCGGCGGTATCCAGTCCATTCGCACCCTCGCGGCAGTGCAAACAGCAGCAGAAATTGCCGCGCTGGATATTCCTTTACCCGATGGCAGGCAGGTACGTCTGGATCAGATTGCCAAGGTACGCGATGGTGTGGCGGAACGCTCCACCATCGCGCTACTTGATGGCAAGCCAGTGATTGGTTTCCAGATTACCCGTACCAAAGGTTCGAGTGAAGTGGCGGTAGCAGCTACCACCCGCGCCACCATCGAACGCCTGCAACAGGAATACCCGCACGTCAAGATTGAGGAAGCCGTTGACATCGTGGCGGCAATTCAGGAGAACTATGACGGCTCGATGATTCTGTTGTACGAAGGCGCATTTCTGGCAATTCTGGTGGTGTTGTGGTTTTTGCGGGACTGGCGGGCAACACTGGTGTCGGCGACTGCGCTGCCGTTGGCGATTATTCCCACCTTTGCGGTAATGCACTATTTCGGTTTTTCGTTGAACATCCTGACCTTGCTGGCAATGGCATTGGTGGTCGGGGTACTGGTCGATGACGCGATTGTGGAAGTGGAAAACATTGAACGCCACTTGCGCATGGGCAAAACGCCCTACCAAGCGGCGATGGAGGCGGCGGATGAAATCGGGCTGGCGGTGATTGCCACGACGTTTACGCTGATAGCGGTGTTTTTGCCGACTGCTTTCATGGGCGGAATTGTGGGGCGTTTCTTTGAGCCGTTTGGAATTACAGCGGCGGTGGCGGTGTTTTTCTCGTTGGTGGTGGCGCGGCTGCTGACGCCGATGATGGCGGCGTATATTATGAAACCGCCCACAGCCCCTCATCCTAACCTTTCCCTGCAAGAGGAAAAGGGACAAGAGGATAGTGCGATCATGCGTCGTTATTTGCGTGCGGCACGTTGGTGTTTGCAGCATCGGCTGCTGACGATGGTGGCAACGGTTGCGCTGTTCATTGCTTCGCTGGGGATTGTACCGCTGCTACCGACCGGGTTTATTCCGCCCGATGACGGTACGCAGACGGCTGTTAAGCTGGAGCTTGCACCTGGTAGTACGCTGGAGGAAACTCACCGCAGCGCGGAACAAGCGCGGCAACTCCTACAAGACATTCCTGAAATCACCCGTGTGTTCACCACCGTTGGCTATTTCAGCGGCGATGGTGGGCCGTTTGCGATGGGCGCAAGTGTGGATGTGCGCAAAGCTACCCTGAGTATTGTTATCAAACACCGCGACGATCGTAGCCGCAGCCAAGGTGCAGTAGAAACCGAAATCCGCGAACGCTTGCAAAGTCTGCCCGGTGCGCGGGTGACGGTTGGTTTGGGTGGGGAAAAGATGCAAATCGTCCTTGCTAGCCAGGACAGTGCTGCGCTGCAAACCGCTGCCAGTGCGGTGATCCGCGATTTGCGCACATTGCCGGGGCTGGGCAACATCAGTTCCAGCGCCAGCTTGCAACGCCCGGAAATTCAGATCGTGCCGGATTTTGCCCGCGCTGCCGATGCGGGTGTTACCGCGCAATCACTGAGCAGCACCATCCAGATGGCAACGAGTGGTGACTTTGCCGCGCAATTACCCAAGCTCAACCTGCCACAACGTCAGTTGCCGATTCGGGTGCGACTGGATAAAAGTTTCCGCACCGATTTGGCGCAACTCCAGCAACTGAATATCCCCGGCAAACAGGGCATGGTCAATCTTGCCAGCGTGGCAGATGTACACATGGGCAGCGGCCCGGCACAGATTGACCGTTTCGACCGTCGTCAAAACGTGACGCTGGATGTGGAGCTGAACGGGCGTAGTTTGGGCGATGTGATGGTGGAAGCGGATAAGTTGCCGAGTTTGCAGAACCTGCCTGCCGGGGTCAGCCGCCAGAATATCGGTGATGCGGAAACAATGGGTGAATTGTTCGGTGGTTTCGGTACGGCAATGCTTATTGGGATAATGTGTATTTACATCGTGTTGGTGCTGTTGTTCCACGACTTTGTGCAGCCTGTGACCATTTTAGTGGCGTTGCCGTTGTCGGTGGGGGGGGCGTTGCTGGCATTGCTGGTGACAGGCAACAGTTTTTCTATGCCGTCGGTGATTGGCTTGCTGATGCTGATGGGGATTGTGACCAAGAACTCGATCCTGCTGGTGGATTACGCCATGTTGGGGCTGCACGAACATGGGTTGGGGCGGTTTGAAGCGCTGGTGGATGCCTGCCACAAGCGGGCGCGACCGATTGTGATGACCTCGATTGCAATGGGTGCGGGGATGTTGCCGACCGCCTTGGGGCTGGGGGCTGACCCCAGTTTCCGTGCGCCAATGGCGATTGTACTGATAGGCGGGCTGATTGCTTCGACGTTTTTGAGTCTGTTGGTCGTTCCGGTGATGTTTACCTTGGTGGATGATGGGGTGAGCGGGATGCGGCGGGTGGTGGGAAAGCTGCGTCACACCTGAAGCTGATCAGATTCTCCCTTGAAATATTCCGATTGTTCCCCACATTCCGACCATCAAACGAACAAGATGTGAGGACTAACGACCCATGACTGTAAACAAGGAAAACCTGCAATTCCAGACAGAAGTGAACCAGCTTCTGCACCTGATGATCCACTCGCTGTATTCCAACAAGGAAATCTTCCTGCGCGAACTGATTTCCAACGGTTCCGACGCCTGCGACAAGCTGCGTTTTGAAGCCATCGGCAATGACAGCTTGTATGAAAACGACGGCGACCTGCGCGTCGAGGTGGAATTCGATGCCCAGGCAGGCACGATCACTGTGCGTGACAACGGTATCGGCATGAGCCGGGATGAAGTCGTTGCCAACATCGGCACGATTGCCAAATCCGGCACCAAGGAATTCCTCAGCAAACTGACCGGCGACCAGCAGAAGGATTCGCACCTGATCGGTCAGTTCGGGGTCGGTTTCTACTCCTCTTTCATCGTTGCCGACAAAGTGACGCTGACCACCCGCCGCGCAGGCAGCACCGAAGGCGTGCGCTGGGAATCCGACGCGCAATCCGGCTACTCACTGGAGCAGGTGGAAAAAGCCACTCGTGGCACTGAAATCGTCCTGCACCTGAAGGAAGACGAAAAGCTGCTGGCTGATGGCTGGCGTTTGCGCAACATTATCCGTCAGTATTCCGACCACATCCCGCTGCCGGTCAATATGCGCAAAACCGAAGCCGGTGAAATCAAGGATGAATGGGAAACCGTCAACAAGGCCAATGCGCTGTGGACACGCTCCAAGTCTGACGTGAAGGACGAGGAATACCAGGAATTCTACAAGCACGTGTCCCACGACTGGGAAGACGCGCTGGCGTGGAGCCACAACCGCGTCGAAGGCAAATACGAATACACATCCTTGTTGTACCTGCCTTCCAAAGCGCCGTTTGACCTGTTCGACCGCGACAACACCCACGGCCTGAAGCTGTATGTGCAGCGCGTCTTCATCATGGAAGACAAGGAGTTCAAGCTGATGCCGCGCTACCTGCGTTTCGTGCGTGGGGTGCTGGATTCTGCCGACCTGCCGCTGAACGTGTCGCGCGAAATCCTGCAAGGCAACAAGATCATCGAGAACATGAAAAGCGGTTCGGTGAAAAAAGTCCTCGGCTTGCTGGAAAACATGGCGGCGAATGAGCCGGAAAAGTACCAGAGTTTCTGGAAAGAATTCGGCAAGGTGCTGAAAGAAGGCCCCGGCGAAGACTTCGGCAACCGCGAAGAAATCGCCAAACTGCTGCGCTTTGCCTCCACGCTGGACGACAACGCCGAGCAAAAGGTTTCCCTGACCGACTACATTAGCCGCATGAAGGAAGGCCAGGACAAAATCTACTACATCACCGCCGACACCCACACCGCCGCGAAAAACAGCCCGCATCTGGAGGTGTTCCGCAAGAAAGGCATCGAAGTGCTGTTGCTCTCCGACCGTGTGGACGAATGGCTGGTGCAACACCTGATGGAATTCGACGGCAAATCGCTGCAATCGGTTGCCAAGGGTGCGCTGGACTTGTCCAAACTCGAAACCGAAGAAGACAAAAAGGAACAGGAAAAGGTCGAAGCCGAAGCCAAGAACATGGTCGAGCAGATCAAGAAGGCACTGGATGGCAAAGTGGAAGACGTGAAGGTTTCCCACCGCCTGACCAGTTCGCCCTCCTGTATCGTGCTGGGCGATCACGACATGGCGCTGTACATGCAGCAACTGCTCAAGCAGGCCGGTCACGAAATGCCAAGCACCAAACCGACGCTGGAAATCAACCCGACTCATCCGCTGCTCAAGCGCATGGAAGCGGAAACCGACGACGACCGCTTTGCCGAATGGGCGAGTGTGCTGCTGGATCAGGCTATTCTAGCGGAAGGCGGGCAACTGGAAGACCCGGCTGGATTTGTGCATCGCTTGAATGGCTTGATGCTGGCGATGGTGTAAACAACACTATTGGTCAGTAAATAGCGATACGCGGATACGGAAAGCCGTGACTCTGCTTTCCGTGTTCGTTCCCTGCAATGAGTCGGTTAAACTTTAATCATGGATATTGAAGTCACCACCAATTGTTAATATATTAGGAAAATCTAATATTAATGAAGGGTGGCTACTGCCATGAAAATGTTGAAAAATTTTATAATACTAGGCATCACTTGGTGGTGTCTGAGCATCACTGCACATGCAACGACGTCCAGCGACCTGAAGTTGACGTTGGTACAGGAGTCGCCGCATGGCTTCGAGGAAACGCTGGATGCTTTACGCAAAGCGATCCTGGCGAATAATTTCCGGGTATTCCCGGATCGTTATTTGGAAGAAGGTCTGACCGACGAGTTGTCGGTTAACCCCAAACAGGTGAGTGTACGTTTCTGCAATTTCAGTGATTTGCATCAAGCCTTGCAGATTGAGCCACAGGCAGGTGTGCTGTTGCCATGTACAATCACGGTGGTTGAGGATGAAACAGGCAAGGTGACACTGGTGACAGGCAACGTGAAAGCGATGCTGACCTTGTTTGATAATCCGCGTTTGACCGCTGCGTTTCAGGATTTGGAGGATAAATACCAGGCGATTATTGACGAGGTGACGTTATGAAACGGTTAACTCGCTGGTTAGGTGTTGGCCTGGGCGTTGGACTGAGTATCTGGTTAGGTGTCATGGCACTGGCTACCAGCCCGGCATCGGCGCAGGAAAAGTTGTTGAGTGTTCGTACCTCGCAGGATTTTGAGCTAGCCTTGGAACAGGTGCAGGACGTGCTTAGACAACACGGTTTCAGTGTCGCCCATATCCAGAAGTGTGACAGCGGTTTGCAAGGCATGGGCTACAAAACGGATGATTACAAGATCGTGTTTTTCGGGCGTGTGGAAGAAGTTCGCGCCTTGAGCAGGCAATATCCTGATCTTGTGCCGCTGTTTCCTTTCAAACTGGCCATTTATACGCAAGGTGATGCTACGGTACTGTCTGTGCTGAATCCCGAATCGGTCGCACCGTTACTGGATGCCGACCCGGCATTGCAGCAGCAGTTACAGGCATGGGGCAAGGATTTCCGTGCGGTACTCGCCGACATGCAAACCCTGAAGGTGGCACAGGCCACGCTTCAGTGAGTGGGTTGCCTCACCACTACAATAATTTCACTTTGAACTTGCGCCCCTTGATTGTGCCGTTAGCCAAGCGGGTAACAGCCTGTTTGGCAACGCTGCGTTCGATGGCAACGTAGGCAGCGTAATCCAGCACGTCGATCTTGCCGACAGCCTTGCCATCAATCCCGCCATCCCCGGTCAGTGCGCCGAGGATGTCACCGGGGCGGACTTTTTCCTTGCGTCCGGCGGCGATGCACAGCGTCATGTTGGGCGGTTGGCGCGGCGTGAGGGTCGAGCCTGCAATGGCGGAAATTACCTCAAAATCCAGTTCGGTTTGTTGCGCAATGCCGATGTCGGTCAGTTTGTGGCGTTCGGCATCGGTGAGCAGGTTGAGTGCCAGACCTTCCTTGCCTGCACGCCCGGTACGCCCGACGCGGTGGATGTAAATGTCGGGGTCATGCGGCAATTCGTAATTGATCACACAGGGCAGGTCTTCAATGTCCAGCCCGCGTGCCGCAACGTCGGTAGCAATCAGGAAATTGAAACTGTGGTGCTTGAACTGGACAAATACTTCATCGCGGTCACGTTGTTCCATTTCGCCGTGCAGGGCTTTGACACTGAAACCGCGTTGCTGCAAGTGTTCAGTGATTTCGCGTACACCCACTTTCATGTTGCAGAAAATGACTGCTGAGCGTGGTTTGAAATGCGCCAGCAAGGTTTCAAGGGCAGGCAGGCGTTCATGCTTTTGGCAGAGGAATGAGTGTTGCGTGATGGCATTGGCCTGGTGCAAGGTTTCTGCTTTGACTTGTACCGGGTTGCGCTGGAATTGCTTGCTGAGGGCTTTAATGTCATCCGGGTAGGTGGCTGAAAACAGCAGGGTTTGCCGATAAGCCGGGGTCAAACGGATGATCTTGCTGATGTCTTCCATGAAACCCATTTCGAGCATCCGGTCGGCTTCATCCAGCACCAGTGTGTGAATTTTACTTAAATCCAGGGTGCGTTTGCCGATGTGGTCGTTGATGCGTCCCGGTGTACCGACGATAACGTGTGCACCGTGTTCCAGTGACGCGGCTTGCGGGGAAAGTGGTTGACCACCCGTCAGGGTGACGACTTTGATATTGGGTTGGTAGCGTGCCAAGCGACGGATTTCGTTGGCAACCTGGGTGCTGAGTTCGCGGGTTGGGCAGAGTACCAGGGCTTGGGCGGCGAAGTTTTGCGGGTCGAGCTTTGCCAGCAAGGTAATGGCGAATACAGCCGTTTTGCCGCTGCCGGTTTTGGCTTGTGCAATCAGGTCAGCACCTTGCAGGGCGTGTGGCAAGGCAGATGATTGGATCGCGGTCATTTTCTGATAGCCGAGATTATCCAGATTGCTGAGTTGGGCTTCGGGCAGGTTCAGGGTGGCAAATAGGGTCGACATGGGGCAGCTCTTGGTAAACAGGGTGGTGCATGATAGCGGATTTTGCTGTATTCGGGGGCTAATGTAAGGTTTCATCAGGATTCCACATTTCCTGCATGACCTTTGCACGCGATTGATGCACAATTTGCGCCTTCACTGGATGGATACCACATAACAAAATGAGCCGCCTTTTGCGTTCCGGCGCCGTCATCAGCGCCATGACCATGATTTCCCGTGTGTTGGGGTTGTTGCGCGACATGATTGTTGCCCGCTATTTCCCGGTGGATGGGGCAACCGACGCCTTTTATGTTGCGTTCCGCATTCCCAACCTGTTACGTCGCTTGTTTGCTGAGGGAGCGTTTTCGCTGGCGTTTGTGCCGGTGTTGTCGGAATACAAGGAAAAGCAGGATCGTGAAACCCTCAAGGATCTGATTGACCATGTGGCGGGCTATCTGGCATTGATTCTACTGGTGGTGACAGTCATTGGGGTGGTGGCAGCGCCTGTGGTGATGTGGGTGTTTGCGCCCGGTTTTGACAGCAAGCCGAGTGCTCGCCCTGATTTGGCGGTGGATATGCTGCGGATCACGTTCCCCTATATCCTGTTCATTTCCTTGACGGCGTTTGTCAGTGGCATCCTCAATACTTTCCACAAGTTTGCGATTCCGGCATTGACCCCAGCCTTGCTGAATGTGGTGATGATTGCCGCAGCCATCTGGGGAGCACCTTATTTCGACGAGCCGGTACTGGCACTGGCTTGGGGGGTGTTTTTTGCCGGGTTGGCGCAATTGCTGTTCCAGTTGCCGACCTTGAGTCGTCTGGGTTTGCTGCCGCGTTTTCGCATCCGCCGGGCACATGAAGGCGTTAGTCGCATCATGAAGCTGATGGTTCCGACCCTGTTTGGTTCGTCCGTGGCGCAACTGAATTTGTTGATCAATACCATGCTGGCATCGTTTCTGGCGGTGGGCAGCATTTCCTGGCTGTATTATTCCGACCGCTTTGTGGAATTGCCGCTGGCGATTGTCGGGGTGGCATTGGCGACCGTGATCCTGCCCAAGCTGTCGAGCGACCATGCCAAAGCGGATGCCACCCAGTTCCGGCATACGATGGACTGGGCGCTGCGGTTGGGCTTGCTGATTTCTGTCCCGGCAACGTTGGGCTTGATGCTGCTTGCCAAGCCGATTCTGGCGACGGTGATGATGCATGGCGCGTATGGTTGGCAGGATGTGCAAATGTCCGCTCTGAGCCTCACCACTTATGCGTTTGGTTTGAGCGGTTTCATTCTGGTGAAAGTGCTGGCTCCCGGTTTTTACTCGCGGCAAGACACCAGAACCCCGGTAAAAATCGGTATTGTCTCGATTTTTGCCAATATGGCGCTGAATGTGGTGATTGTACTGCCTTGGCATTTTTCCGGCACGGCGGGGGCGCACGCGGGTCTGGCACTGGCTACCGCACTGGCGAGTTACGTGAATGCCGGAATGCTGTTTTACAGCCTGCACCGGCAGCAGATTTTTGACCCGGAGAAGGGCTGGGCAGCTTTCCTGCTGAAAATCCTGCTGGCGTGCGTGGCAATGGGGGCGGCTTTGTGGCTGGTTTCACCGGCTGATGTCTGGTGGCAACAGGCACTGGTGTGGCATAAGGTCTGGTGGCTTCTCGGGCTGATCCTGCTGGCGTTGATAAGTTATTTTGCTACGTTGCGTCTGTTGGGAATGCCGTTCAGACAGATGTTGGGCCGGTAATACCGGTTTGTTTGCTAGACTTGTGGGCAGCGGCAGCGACATGCTGCGCACCATAACGGAATAAATACCGAATACTCAGGAGTTCTTTCATGAAAAAATTAATCACGGTTTTGTCTGTCCCGGTTGTGTTGGGGGTAGTCTGGGCTGGCACAAGCTGGTATGTAGGGCAGCAAACCGAGTCGACACTCCGCCAGTTCATTGAGCAGCAAAATGAACAGACGTCTTCCCAAGGCGTTACCCAGGAAGTGGTCAGCTATGAAAAAGGCACGTTTGGGGCAAAAGCTGTTACCAAACTCAAATTCACCACGCCGCCGCTGAGTGAAATGTTCAAGGACATCCAGTTCGTCAATGAAATTGACAATGGCCCGGTGTTTTTGGCGGGTGCGCCCCAATTCGGCATGTCGCGCATCAACAGCCGTCTGGATATGGATGCACTGGATGAAACCGTGCGCAAGGAACTGGAAGCTGCTTTTTCCGGCAAACCACCGTTTGAGAGCCATGCTGTACTGGGTTTTGGGGGCGGCAGTACCTATGACGTAGTAGTCAACCCGATGAAACTTGACAAGGACGGCACCACCATCGTGATGGAAGGCGCAACCCTCACAGGTGATTCCGCTGCCGATATGACCGGCAAGTTCAACATGCAGGTCAGCAAGGTGGAAATCAAGGAAGCCAGCAGCGGTTTTACCATGCCATCCATGCAGGTTGATGGCAACATTACCGGCATGGCAGCCGGTCAGGCGCTGGGTTCCTTCGACATCAAAGCGCCACAAGTGAGTATCCAGGCAGAAGGCGTGACCGAGCCGTTCGTGTTTGACATGAATGTGCAGACCAACAGCGACATCAAGAATGACGAAGCAGAAGGTACGGTCAAATTCGGCATGGCAAATATCAAGGGTGCGCAGGATGTCCTCAGCAAGCTGGATTACAGCCTGACATTCCAGGGGCTAGCGGTGGACGGTCTGAAGGAAGTCAACCGCATCCAGACTGAAATGACCAACATGCAAAGCCAGATCGACTGGAATGCTGAAGCGATGGAAACCCCGGAAGGTCAGCAAAAAATGCAGGAGCTGATGACCAACACCAGTCAGAAAGCCGAGGAAATGATTGAAGTCATTTTCACCAAGGTATTGAAAACTGACAAAAGCCGGATGCAACACGCCCTCATGGCGGAATCCCCCAAAGGTAAGCTGAATGCCAGTATCGACCTGACTTACACCGGGAAGGAACCGCCCAAACTGATGGAGATGGTATCCTATGGCCCCAACGACTGGGCAAAGATGATGAAAGGCAAAATCCTGCTGGATGCTGACAAAGCCATTCTGCCAGAAGGCACAGACATGATGGTTGCGCCTTTGGCTGAGCAGGGTTTGCTCAAGCAGGAAGGCGAAAAAATCACTGCCCAGCTTGAGCTGGCAGGTGAAAACGCCATCCTCAACGGCAAGCAGATGCCATTTGCCGACCTGCTCCAGTTGCTTGCACCCAACATGGGTGGTGGCATGACGGAAGAGGGGGGTGACATGTCGGGTTCCGCCAACGACATGGGTATTCCTGAAGACCTGATGCAGCGTATCCAGGATGAAGGTTTGACCCCTGAAATCATGCAGATGCTGGAAGAAAGCGACGACGTGCCACCTGAAACGCTGGAAATGTTCAAGCAACTCCAGCAAATGCAGCAAGGTATGGACGAAGGCGCTGAGCCAGCAGAGAAAAAGAAGTAAAATCCACCAGCCCCCCGGTTTCCCCGAGGGGGCTTCCCTTGCATTTTTCGTCCTAGCCCTTATTGTTAATGGCTATTAAAACTCGTCGCTAAGGACATTTGGCAATGGCTGATTCCCCCTACATCTTTGATGCTACTCCACAGAATTTTCAGCAACTGGTGCTGGAAAACTCTCATCAAGTACCCGTGCTGGTCGATTTCTGGGCTGACTGGTGTCAACCATGCAAAACCCTGATGCCGATGCTGGCGAAACTCGCCGACGAATACCGGGGTGGTTTCATTCTGGTCAAGGTCAATACCGACCAGCATCAGCAACTGGCTGCCCAGTTCGGGGTGCGTAACCTGCCAACTGTCAAGGTGATTAAAGGTGGCAGGATTGTGGACGAATTCATGGGTGTACAACCGGAAAGCGAAATCCGCAAAATCATCAACCGTCACCGGGTACGCCCAACCGAACCATACCGCCAGCAAGCCTTGCAGATGTACGAGACGGGTAATTTGGAAGGGGCAGTGCAACTGATGGAACAGGTTGTGCAGCATGAGCCTGATTTCTACGAAGCAGTGGTGGAACTGGCAGGGATGCTGATTCAGCAAAACCGGGCGCAAGAAGCCGAATTCATGCTGCAAACGGTACCACCGGATGCGATTGATAACGAAATTCTCAGTCAGCTACTGGCAGAAGCGAAAAAAGCCAGGTTACAGGAGCAGGTCAGTGGGGTGGATACCTCTGCGTTGGAACAGCGGTTGGCAGCCAATCCCGACGATCTGGATGCGATGTTGGAACTGGCAAAAATCCGCATTGCCACCGACGACATTGAAGCTGGGTTGGAACTGTATTTCACCGTCCACAAAAAGAACAGCAACTATCAGGATGGTGCAGGCAAGCAAGGCTTGTTCAGCACTTTTGAACTGATCGGGGCGAAGAACCCGCTGGTGAAAAAATACCGCAACAAATTGTTCTCGCTCATTTATTAAACGCTAACATAAGCGTTTGCCCGCCCGGAAGCCCTGTTTCCGGGCAAATCAGGGCTCCAGCCACTCTGAATCATGCAGCAGACTTTTGCAAAGGTAGGCATTACGCGGCAAAATAAGCCACCTTTCCACCACATGCAGGGCTTGCAATGGCTAACTTCCCCGGAATGTACCCCTATACTCGAATGCGTCGTATGCGCCGCGATGATTTTTCCCGTCGCCTGATGCGTGAAAACGTGCTGACTGTTAACGACCTGATCTGGCCTGTGTTCGTGCTGGAAGGGCAAAACCAGCGTGAAGCCATCAGTTCCATGCCGGGTGTGGAGCGCGTGAGCATCGACTTGTTGGTGCAGGAAGCCGAAGCCGCAGCGAAACTGGGGATTCCGGCGATGGCGATTTTCCCCGTTACCCCACAGGAAGCGAAGTCCGACAAGGCCGAAGAAGCTTGGAACCCGGATGGTTTGGCGCAGCGTGCGGTGCGTGCGTTGAAAGCTGCCGTGCCGGAATTGGGTGTGATTACCGATGTGGCACTCGACCCGTTTACTTCCCATGGGCAGGACGGGCTGATGGATGAAAATGGTTACATCCTCAACGATGAAACAGTGGCGGCACTGGTCAAACAGGCGTTGTCCCATGCTGAAGCGGGGGCTGATGTGGTCGCCCCTTCCGACATGATGGACGGGCGTATCGGTGAAATCCGCGATGTGCTGGAGCAACATGGGCATGTGAATGTGCGGATTCTGGCATATTCCGCCAAATATGCCTCCAGTTTCTACGGGCCATTCCGTGATGCAGTCGGCTCGGCAGCCAACCTCAAGGGTGGCAACAAATACAGCTACCAGATGGATCCTGCCAATTCCGATGAAGCCTTGTGGGAAGTCGCGCTTGATCTTCAGGAAGGTGCAGACATGGTGATGGTCAAGCCAGGGATGCCTTATCTGGACATCGTGCGCCGGGTCAAGTACGAGTTCAAAGCACCCACCTATGTCTATCACGTCAGTGGTGAATACGCGATGTTGAAAGCAGCGGGCATGAATGGCTGGATCAACGAAAAAGCCTGTGTGATGGAAGCCTTGCTCGGGATGAAACGCGCTGGTGCAGATGGCATCCTCACTTATTACGCCAAACAGGTGGCGGAGTGGTTGAAACATGGTTGACCGCTACGCCGTATTCGGCAATCCCATTGCTCACAGCAAATCCCCACGCATCCATAACCTGTTTGCCCAACAGACGGGCGAATCGGTGGAATACAGTGCCTTGCTATCCGAGCCGGAAGAATTTGCGCAGGACGTGATGATGTTCCTTGTCACTGGCGGCAAGGGTTGCAATGTAACTGTGCCTTTCAAACAGGAAGCGTGGGAATTGGCGGATGAGCTTTCCGCTTACGCTGCCCGTGCCAAAGCGGTGAATACGCTGGCATTCCGCGATGATGGCACGTTGTACGGCGCGAATACCGACGGGATCGGCATTGTGCGTGATCTCCAGCAAAACCACGGCATTGCTTTGCAAGGTCAACGCATCCTGCTGCTGGGGGCGGGTGGGGCAGTACGTGGCGTGTTGCAACCGTTGCTGGAAGCGCACCCCTTCAGCCTGTTTATCGCCAACCGCACAGCCGCTAAAGCCACCGAACTGGCGCAGGATTTCACCGAATTTGCTCGCGTTGCGGGTGGTGGTTTCGATGAAATCAGTGGTCAGTTTGACCTCATCATCAATGGCACGGCAGCCAGCCTGCAAGGCGATTTGCCACCGCTACCCGCTGGCTGTCTGGCAGAGGGTGGTAGTACCTACGACATGATGTATGCCGCCAAACCGACCGCTTTCGTGCAATGGGGCAGGGCGCAAGGGGCAGCCAAGGCACTGGATGGCTTAGGAATGCTGGTCGAGCAGGCAGCGGAAGCCTTTTTCATCTGGCGTGGTGTGCGCCCGGATACTGCGCCGATATTGGCACAGTTACGTGCTGAATTGGGCGGCTAATATCAATATTTACCTTGTGGAAATGGATTAGACTGGGAGCATAAGGTTCTGGTGTCTAACCGATAAACTGCAAGGAGTCGCAGTATGAAAAAGCTGATTGTTTCCACCCTGTGTGCTGTTCTGTCCTTTTCCGCATCGCATACACTGGCTGAAGGCAAGCCCATTGATCCGCTAGCGGGAAAAGCCCTGTACGAAACCTATTGTTTCATGTGTCATGACCGTGGTCTGGGCAATGCCCCACGTCCGGCGGAAAAGGCGGATTGGAACAAATTGTTGCCCTTGGGCGAAGATACTCTGTTCAAGGCAGTGATTGATGGCCCCAGCCACATGTACCCCAAAGGCATCAGCCCGGTCTGGTCTGAGTGGGAACTGCGCAGCATGATCCGTTACATGATGAGTACTGTGGCGGATGCGGAAAGCCAAAAGCAGGTCAACACCGCCAGTGCCGCAGACAAGGAGCATCACTTGCAACTGTTGCATGGGCGCAAGCTGTATGAGCAGACTTGTTTCAAGTGCCACGATTACGGCGATCTGGGTGCGCCCCAGTTGGGTAGTCTGGAAACATGGGCAGGTCGCAAGGACAAGGGTCTGGATGCACTGGCAAGAAGCGTGATTGATGGTAAAGGTCACATGTATGCACACGGTGGCAGCAACAGCCTTTCCATTAACGAATTCAAGTCGATGATTACCTACATGCTGAGCAGTCTGGAAGAAGGCTGGGTTTCACCACAAAGAAACTGCAAGTAAGCGGCAAGGTTGTTGTGTGGGCGCAGAATGACCAATGGTGCTTGTATTATGGGGCGGGTGGGCTAAACTTGTGCTGTCATTAACCCGGATAATCACAAACATAGTAACAGGAATCCACCATGCCCCAAATCATCATCAAATACAAACTGAAGGAAGGCGTTACCCGCGAGCAGTATGAGAGCTGGACGCGCACTACCGACTACCCGACCATGCGTGGTTTGACACGGGTGGCGCGTTTCGTCAATTACCGTACCGTGCGCAACCTGTTAAGTGAGGCTGCCCCCACGGTTGATTACGTCGAGTTTTTCGACATCGCCGACATGGATGGCTTCCTGACAGAAGACATGGGTAGTAGCGTCGTGCAAGCGGTCATGGGCGAATTCATGCAGTTTGTTGACGCCCCCGAGTTCCTGATTGCCGAGGAAGTGGTGTAAACCTCACCCCAGCAAATCGACCCCCGCCTGTTGCAACATCTGGCTCAGGCGGATCAGTGGCAGACCCATCAGCGCGGTTGGGTCGTCCCCGTACATGCGTTGGAATAGCGTAATCCCCAGGCTTTCCGAGCGGAAGCTGCCCGCACAGTTGTATGGTTGATCTTTGCGCAAGTAACGATCAATTTCTGTATCCGTCAACTCACGGAAATCCACCGAGAATGGCACAACATCCAGTTGGTAGCTGTCGTCACGGCTGTCATAAAGGCATAACCCGGTTAGAAAATCGACGGTCTGCCCGGATGAGTTCTGTAGTTGCCTGACGGCATTTTCGTGATTGCCTGGTTTGCCGATGACTTGCGCGTGCAAGACCGCACACTGGTCAGAGCCAATGATCAGTGCGTCCAGGTGTTGTTCTGCCACCTTCCGGGCTTTTGCCAGTGACAGGCGAAGCACCATGTCGCGGGCACTTTCACCGCTAAGGCGGGTTTCATCAATGTCAGGGGCAGCAGTAACAAACGGCGTTTGCAAACGCTGCATCAGTTCGCGCCGGTAGGGCGAGGTCGAGCCAAGGATCAGTTGCCGGGTCATGATGTCACGCTGTGATGGCTTATCTGGTAGGAAAGGGCGGAATGATACGCAAGATATGCGCATTCCCCAAGTAAAAAAGCCAGAAATTTCTTTACACTGCCTAGTCTGGATTCATATAATCCCGCGCTTATGTTGAACAGGTTGCCCGTAGACGTTAATCCCTTCCGACTGGTCGAGCAGAAAAAATGCCTGACTGGTTTGATGTCGCCCCAGCAAATGCCACGTCTGGCTGAAATGGTGCTGGCTGAAACCGGGGATTTCGCAGTGGAACTGGATTTTACCCGCAGTGTGTCCGGCTTGCCCATTATCAGGGGATATGTGCGCGGGACAGCAGTGCTGGAATGCCAGCGTTGTATGCAGGCGGTGGAAATTCAGGTGGATTGCACGGTGCAAGTTGCCCTGACAACGTTTGAGTCGGATGAACGTCCTGAACAGGAAGGCTTTGAAGCCTGGCTGGTAGAAGACGACCGGCTGTTCTTGCAGGATTTCGTCGAAGATGAAATTCTTCTTGCCCTGCCCCTGGTGGCGCGGCATGAGCAGTGTGAACCACTCAAGGCACTGATTGAAGCCTTGCCAGAGGATTTGCCTGCCACTGAAAGTGAGCACACGGATGACGCACCGCAAGGTCGTAAAAATCCGTTTGCGGTTTTGAAAGATTGGAAAAAAACGGAGTAACTAACGATGGCAGTCGGTCAAGCCCGAATGACACGTTCTAAGCGTGGTATGCGTCGTTCCCACGATGCGCTGAAAAACCCAACCATTTCGGTTGATCCGGTATCCGGTGAAAATCACCTGCGTCACCACATGACCGCAGACGGTTTCTATCGCGGTCGCCAGATCATCAAAAATGCAGTGGATGTCGCCGATCAGGATGACTAAGTTGCTAATTTTTAGCACTTCTGCAAACAGATGATATAGAATCGCGGGCTTGACCCGCGATTTTTTTTCAGGAGAGGGGAAGCATGACTGAGCGGTATCGCATTGCGCTGGATGCGATGGGGGGAGATCATGGATTGTCAGTCGTGGTGCCAGCCGCACTGCAAGCCCTGCAACAATATAATGACATTGAGCTGATTCTGGTAGGTGATGAAGCACAAATCGTGGCTACCCTGTCTCAGCACAAGTCCGCACCAGGCAACCGGTTACACATCAGGCACGCCTCCCAGGTGGTGGCAATGGATGAGTCACCTGCTCTTGCCATGAAAAACAAAAAAGACTCGTCGATGCGGGTGGCGATTAATCTGGTAAAAACTGGTGAAGCTGGAGCCGCCGTGAGTGCCGGAAATACCGGGGCACTGATGGCAACGGCGCGTTTTGTGCTGAAAACCTTGCCCGGTATTGACCGTCCGGCGATTTGCGGTATTCTGCCGACTACGCGCGGGCATGTCCACATGCTGGACTTGGGGGCGAATGTCGATTCCGAAGCCGAACACCTCTACCAGTTTGCATTGATGGGTTCAGAACTGACTAAGGCGATGGATGATAATAATTCCAGTCCGAAGGTCGGTTTGCTTAATATCGGGCAGGAAGCCATCAAGGGCAACGAACAAGTCAAAGCTGCCAGTGCCTTGCTGCAAAACAGCCCGTTAAACTACATCGGTTATGTGGAAGGCGACGATATTTACCACGGTGATGTTGATGTGGTGGTCTGCGATGGTTTTGTTGGCAACGTCGCACTCAAAACCAGTGAAGGTTTGGCGAAGATGGTATCGGCACAGTTGAAAACCGAATACTCCGCCAACATTTTTACGAAAATTGCGGCATTGATTTCCATGCCGGTATTGAAAGCATTTCGCCGCAAATTCGACCCAAGACGTTATAATGGCGCCAGTTTGCTAGGCTTGCAGGGTATTGTGGTGAAAAGCCACGGTGGAGCGGACAGTTTGGCGTATGCTAACGCCATTGGTATTGCCCGCACCGAAATTATCCAGCAAGTGCCGCAACGTATTCACAAACAACTCGAACATTTGCTTGCACAGAGGCAGAACGCATGATCTATTCGCGCATTACCGGAACTGGTGGTTATTTGCCGGAAAAAGTGTTAACCAACAAAGACTTGGAAAAATTTGTTGACACAACTGATGAATGGATTGTGGAACGCACTGGCATTCGTCAGCGTCATGTGGCAGAAACACAGTCCGCGTGCGACCTGGCAGAAATTGCGGCGCGTCGTGCCCTTGAAATGGCAGGTAAAGCGCCTGAAGACGTTGACCTGATTGTGCTGGGTACATCCACCCCTGATTTGGTGTTTCCTAGCACCGCGTCGTTGTTGCAGGGTCGGCTGGGCATTAAAAATGGCGGTGCGGCATTTGATGTGCAAGCGGCTTGTTCCGGTTTCGTGTTTGCGCTCAGTGTTGCCGACAAGTTTGTCAAAAGCGGTGTCAGCAAATGTGCGTTGGTAGTTGGCGCAGAAACCATGACCCGCTTGATGGACTGGAATGACCGTGGCACTTGTGTGCTGTTCGGTGACGGTGCTGGCGCGGTGCTGCTGGAGGCGAGTGAGGAGGCAGGTATCCTGTCGACGCATTTGCATACTGACGGTGCTTACGAGCATTTGTTGAATGTGGCAGGTGGCATTTCACGCAATAGTGAAGCCTTGCTGGAAGGGCGTGCGTTTCTGCAAATGAAAGGCAATGAAGTTTTCCGCATGGCAGTGAATACCTTGGGGCGCATCGTGGATGAGACGCTGGATGCCAACCAGATGAGCAAATCTGATGTTGACTGGCTAGTGCCGCATCAAGCAAATATCCGCATTATTCAGGCAACCGCGAAAAAGCTGGATATGCCGATGGAACGGGTAGTTGTGACGGTGGCTGATCAGGGCAATACCTCGGCAGCATCCATTCCGTTGGCATTGGATACTGCTGTACGTGACGGGCGCATCCAGCGTGGTGAAGTGTTATTGCTGGAAGCCTTCGGTGGCGGTTTCACCTGGGGTTCTGCATTAGTGAAGTTCTGATGGCTACCGAAATTGAGCGCAAATTCCTGTTGGTGTCGGATGCATGGCGGCAGTTGGTCGTGCGTGCTGAAACCTTCCGCCAGGGTTATTTGAGCAACAATCCCCGCGCATCGGTGCGGGTACGGATTGCCAACGACACGGCAACGCTGAATATCAAGGGCATGACCATTGGTTTGCAACGCCCTGAATACGAATACACGATTCCGCTGGCTGAAGCGGCGGAATTGCTCGATCAGTTGTGCGAACGCCCGCTGATTGAGAAAACCCGCCATTTTGTCGAGTTTGGCGGAAACCTGTGGGAAATAGACGAATTCCACGGTGACAATGCGGGCCTAGTGGTCGCAGAGGTCGAACTCGATTCCCCGGATCAGGTAATCATGATGCCCGCATGGGCAGGCAAAGACGTTTCCCATGTGGAGCGTTATTACAATGTCCGTCTTACTCAATACCCCTATAATCGCTGGACGGCAGAGGAACGGGGTTACTAAAGGTTTTTATACAATGTCATTTTCTGAACTCGGCTTGGCCGAGCCGTTACTGCGTGCCATTGCCGAGCAGGGCTATGCCACGCCTACCCCTATCCAGCAGCAAGGCATTCCGGCGGTGCTGTCTGGTCGTGACCTGATGGCGGCAGCGCAAACCGGTACAGGCAAAACTGCTGGTTTCACCTTGCCGTTGCTGCACCGTTTGATGGAGGGCAAACGCCCGGTATCCAACCATATTCGCGCCCTGGTACTGACACCAACCCGTGAACTGGCTGCGCAAGTAGGCGAAAGCGTGCGTGATTACGGCAAACATTTGTCGCTGACTTCTGCCATCGTGTTCGGTGGTGTCAGCATCAATCCGCAAATGATGGCGCTGCGCAAAGGGGTTGATGTGCTGGTGGCAACACCGGGGCGTTTGCTGGACTTGTACAACCAGAATGCGGTGAAGTTTTCCCAGGTGGAAATTCTGGTGCTGGATGAAGCTGACCGGATGTTGGACATGGGCTTTATCCGCGACATCCGCAAGATTCTGGAGTTGCTGCCGAAACGCCGCCAGAATCTGCTGTTTTCCGCAACATTCTCTGACGACATTACCGCCTTGGCGAAGGGCTTGTTGCATAACCCGCAGCAAATTTCGGTTAGCCCGCGCAATGCTGCTGCCAATACCGTTACGCAATCGGTTTACCTGATTGACAAGGCGCGGAAAACGGCTTTGCTGAGCCATCTGGTGCGGGAAAACCAGTGGGAACAGGTGCTGGTGTTTACCCGTACCAAGCACGGAGCCAACCGTTTGGCAGAAAAGCTGGAACGTGACGGCATTACGGCTGCCGCGATTCACGGCAACAAGAGCCAGGGGGCGCGTACCAAGGCTTTGGCGGATTTCAAGCAGAACAATATCCGCGTGCTGGTTGCCACCGACATCGCGGCACGTGGCATTGATATTGACCAGTTGCCGCACGTCATCAATTTCGAGTTGCCGAATGTGGCGGAAGATTACGTGCATCGTATCGGACGTACCGGGCGGGCAGGGGCAACCGGTGAAGCGATTTCGCTGGTGGAGCCTGAAGAGTACAAATTCCTGCAAGGTATTGAAAAGCTGATCAAACAGAAACTGCCACGTGAGACTTTGCCGGTCATCAGTGTAGCGCCAGAACGCCCACGTAGTGAAACCCCGGCAGTAGTGCAGCAGCCAGCAGGTGCGGACAAACCCAAGGCGCAACATCGCCCGAAGAAACGCCCCAGCCGTGCGCAAAAGAATGAAGCACGGGTAGCGGCAGGGTTGCCGCCGGTCAAGCGCAAGCCAAAACCGAACAAGCCAAAAGCGGCGTAAACCGCGCGTACCGGGAGCAAGGCAAGTTTAGCGCTTGCCTTGCTACAAGTGTGGGATCAATCCAGCAGGTAAGAAACTACGCCATCCGCCAGTTTGGGTTCAAACCAGGTGGATTTGGGCGGCATCACGTCATTGTTATCGGCAACTGCCATCAAATCAGCCATGCTGGTAGGGTACAGGGAAAAAGCCACTGCCATTTCACCGCTGTTGACCCGTTTTTCCAGCCCTTCCAACCCACGAATACCCCCCACGAAATCAATGCGTTCGTCACGGCGCGGGTCGCTAATGCCAAGCACTGGCTCAATCAGGTAACGCGCCAGACGGCTGACATCCAGACGGGCTACTGGGTCATCGTTAGGCATCAGTTCCGGGTGCAGGGTCAGTTTGAACCACTGTTGATCCATGTACATGCCGAAAGTGCCGGGTTCGGTCGGCTTGACAGGTGTTGCCGAAGGTTGCAGGTCGAAATGTTGCTCAACAGCCGCCAGAAATTGTGCATTGTCCATGTCATGCAGATCCCGGACTACCCGGTTGTAGTCAAAGATTTTCATCTGGTGGTGCGGGAAAATCACTGACAGGAAATAATCCCACGGCGCACTTGCTGCGTTGCCGTGCTGCTCATGGCGCATTTTGGCGATGCGGGAAGCCGCTGCCGAGCGGTGATGCCCATCCGCAATGTAAATGGCGTGCATGGCATTGAAGGCTTCCGTCAGTTGCGCAATATCTTCTGCGCCATCAATCAGCCACAAGGTATGCTGGATACCGTCATCAGCGGTTGCATCCAGCACTGGCTGCCGTTGGGTGGCGGCTGCCAGAATCCGGTCAACCACGGGCGCATCCGGGTAAGCCAGCAGTACCGGGCCAGTTTGCGCATTCACGGCATCAATCTGGCGTACCCGGTCGTCTTCCTTCACCGGGCGGGTGAACTCATGTTTGCGGATACGGTTGGTGTCGTAATCGGCGACGGAAGCGCCCGCGACCAGCCCGGTTTGCTCGTGACCGTTCATGATCAGGCGGTAAGCGTAGTAACAAGGCTGCTCATCGCGGATCAGCAACCCTGCCTCAATGGTGCGGGCAAGGTTTTCGGCTGCCTTGGCGTAGACTGCCGGGCTGTAAGGGTCGGTATCTTCCGGCAGGTCGATTTCCGGCTTGGAAATGTGCAGAAAACTCCACGGTTTGCCGTCGGCACGCTCGCGGGCTTCGGTAGAATTCAGTACATCATACGGTGGTGCGATCACTTCAGCGGCGCGACCGGGGGCAGGGCGCAAGCCCCTGAATGGTGAAATCAGATTCATGTTGGCAACCTTTTATGCATCAGATCGAGGTGCGGGCATTATAGCGACCGCCTTACTTCGTCTCCAGCTTCATGGTGGTTTTGAGGGTATCCACTACTGCCGGTTCATCCCATTCCAGCCCACCGAAATAAGCAAGCCGGATATAGCCTTCCCGGTCAAGCACAAAGGTGGTGGGGAACGCCCGCAGATCCCACGGCTTGACTGTGTTGCCTGCCGGGTCGAGCATCACCGGGTAGTCCGCCGGGTAGTTTTCCAGAAAGGCAATAACATCTTCTTCAGGCTGACCGACATCCACGCTGAGTACTACAAACTCATCCTTGGCAAACTTTGCTTGCAAGCGCCCTAGCGAGGGGATTTCCTTGATGCAGGGCGGGCACCAGGTTGACCAGAAATTGAGGAGCACGACTTTGCCCCGATAGTCTTGCAAGTCGTGGGTTTTGCCGTCGATGTCGGTGAGCTTCAGGGCTGGAGCCTGCTTGTCACCGGGGAAGGGCTGCAAACCTTCCTTCATGTCGCTGACAGTCAGACCTTTACTGTCGTCGGTAGCGGTTGATGCCGCAGCGGTTGGCTGTGTTGCTGCCGGGGCTTCCAGTTTGACGCTTGTCAGCATCTCAACCGCCTGTTTTGCCAGTGTGGGGAATTGCTTTGCCTGTTTGATTTCGGCTTCCTCACGATCTTCGCGGGTCAGGTAGCCATCACTGGCGTCTTTGACCAGTTTGCTGTAAACGATGCTGCCACCGCTGAGCAGTTTGTCGCTCAGTTCGGTGAGGTAGAAACGCTTGCCGGAATTTTCCGGCTGGATGATGAACAGTGCCGCACGGGTTTGTTCCACCACCGGCAACCAGCTTTCCGGCTGCCCCGGCTCAGGGGTGTTAGCAGATAGATTGGGGTGAAGCAGGATCATGCCGCCGAAACGGGTTTCATCCGGGTGAGTTTTCTGCCATTGCTGCAAAGCCAGCAGCGCAAGGGCGGCACTGCGCTCGCTGCTGAGTACATACAGCTTGCCTTGCGGGTCATCCGGCAGGCTGGACTGGATCAGGTCGGCAATCGCCTGGGGGGGGACACCGCTCATGGCGGTACGCCCCGGCGTGAGGAAATAGGCGCTGTGCAGGTCGGGCATCCACACCTCTAGCCCTTGTGTTGCCATGCTGCGGGCGAGGGGGTAGGTTTCGGTGGTTTCCAGCCCGTATTCTGACGGCAGCCACAGGATACGCTGGGGATTGTTGCCGAAACGGGCGATGGGAATTTCCGTACCGCTGGCGAGTTTCAGGTTGGTATTGCTGTCAGGGGTCGCACTGGCGTACAGCGGACAAACAAGAGTGATCAGCAAAAAGAACAGTAATTTGCGCAATGATTTCATCCCGGCTCCATTTGGATTTTTTTATAGGGCGCTATTGTGGTGTGTTCGCGGGATTTCGGCAACCTGTCGCGATGAATGTTGTGGTTTGCAGGGCTGCACCCGGTATAAAGCGCCTGTATGGTGGGTTTCGCTGATACCTGAATTCTGCTATTAATTCGTCAGGAATTTTGCACAAGGGTGTCGCCGGGAATCATGTCGCAACCACCACGAGTTTTTATCAGCTACCCACGCGATGGCGCGAATGGCCAGGCATTGGCGCGAGAGCTGTACCAGCGTCTGGCAGCAGAAAATATTGCTGCGTTTCTGGATGAGGAAAATATCCTGTTCGGCGACCGCTGGATTCAGATGTTATCTGAGGGCGTGAAATCCTGCCGGGTCATGTTGTCGGTGGTGTCGCCTGCTGCCCATGACCGCCCGTGGGTGGAAAAGGAATATATCGCTGCGAGTGAGCAGAAAGCCCTGATTATCCCGGTATTGGCGGATGAAGGTAGTTTGCCAATCCAGATCAAGGATTTGCAGGCGGCAAAACTCTATGGCGACTGCAAGGAAAGCCAGTGGCAACGCCTGCTTGCCCGTATCCGCCAGCAGTTGCCCGACAGTACCAGCACCCTGCGCAAGGTTGAAACTGCCTATTTGGAAAACCTGCTGCGTGACAACGAAGAACGCGCCCTGCGTTTTGCGGGCAAAGTCTACGCGCCGTTGGCAGGGCAATTCCGCAAGGAACACAAGCGGGTAGCGGTTGCTTGCATGTCGCCACGTTTACGCCACCGCAAGCGTACCGAATATGCGGAACCGCTGGAAGTTGTGAGTGAGTGTGTGGAACACGATGATGTCATCGCTGCTTTTGCTGAGCATAAACGGCTGGTAGTTCTGGGTGAACCGGGTGCGGGCAAAACCTTTTCCTTGTGGCGCATAGCTGCTGATTCTGCGCAAAAGGCACTGGAACAGTCGGGGCAACTCTTGCCAGTAGTGATCCCGCTCAACCGTTGGGATAACCCCAGCCTCACCTTGCATGATTTCGTGCTGGAACAGTTGGATGGTTTGGCAAGCCACTTTGCCGATTTGTACCACAGTAAACGCTTGCTGCCGCTCTTCGATGCCCTGAACGAAATCCCCTTTGACCAGCGTGAGGAAAAACTGCCGCAAGTCCGCGCGTGGCTGGAGCGTTACCCGACTGCATCCGTGTTGCTGACCTGCCGTTTGCGGGATTATCGCGGGCCGCTGGATCAGGAACTCGACCGCCTGACGATTGAGCCGCTTGACCCGCCGCGTATCCACGATTTCCTGCACAACTATTTTGCCGAAGACGAAGCTGCGCACGGGATGGCAGAAAGCCTGTTCTGGCAATTGGCAGGCGGGGAAGCAATGCGTGCAACGTGGGAAGACTGGAAAAAACGTGGGCATGAGAACCACTGAGAAGAATTCTGGACGCTGGCAGAAATCCCGCCAGCGTGGAAAACAGGCGACAACAAATATTGGTGGGGAGATGAGAACAGGCAAAAACACCTGAACGACTCCCGTAGTTTAATGAAACTGGCAGCCAACCCTTATCTGCTGACCCAGATGGTGGTGATTTACAGCGAACAGCAACAATTGCCAGAGAGCCGCATTGCGTTGTTCTCCGAGTTTGTCGAAGACCTGATTTATCGGGAAAAACAAGCCAAACCGGAAAACCATTACCCCAAAGCGCATGAGGAACAGCTCAAAGCGGAACTCAAACAACTGGCATGGCAACTGCAAAGCCGTACCAAGTCTGCTCAGGAAGTGCGCACGGTGTTATCCCGTTCTGAGGCAGTTGCCACCATGCCATTGCCCCGGTTGGAGTTCGCCGCTGCTGCCAGCTTGTTGGAGTTGACCCGTGACAGCGTGCGTTTTTCACACCAGTTGCTACAAGAATTTTTTACTGCGCAAAGTTTTGAAGAACGGCGGGCAAATGGTTTACAAGCCCGAACCCTCTGGCCTGCTGAACAATGGTGGGTTGCCAACGGTTGGGAGGAAGCAGCCAAACTTGCGGCTGAATACGAAGCCGACCCCAAACCCTTTTTGCAATGGCTGGCGGCTGGCAACCCTAAATTGGCAGCGGAAATTGCCCGTGAACAAGGGGTGCTGGATGACATTTTGTTTGCCGAATTTCGCACCCAATGGCAAGACGCCATCACTAGTATTGTGGACTATCCCAACCCTCACGAGCGCCATGCCCTCAGTACTGTGCTGGCATGGCTAGACTGGGATAATCGCCCACATATCGGTCTGGATGCCAAGGGCTTGCCTGACATCGACTGGGTAGAAATCCCTGCGGGTGAGTTCACCTATCAGTATGGCGAACGTTTGTCTCTGCCAAGCTACAAAATGAGCCGCTATCCAGTCACCAATGCCCAGTTTTATGCTTTTGTGATAGCTGAAGATGGTTACGGCAATGATTGTTGGTGGCAAGACCTGCAAAAGCCGGAAATACCCCATAAGCCATATTGGAAAGAAAATAACCGTCCTGTGGAGCAAGTGAATTGGTACGAGGCAATGGCTTTCTGCCGCTGGTTGTCTAAAAAGCTGGACTTGGATATTCGTCTGCCTACCGAAGAGCAATGGGAAAAAGCCGCACGAGGAACGGATGGTCGGGTATATCCGTGGGCTAAATACTACAAAATAGGTTATGTTAATATCGACGAAACAGCTCGTTATGGTGGTCCAAAAGTTGGTGGGCTTTTTCTGGAAGAAACTTCTGCCGTTGGTATTTACCCTCAAGGTCAATCGCCCTACGGTCTGATGGATATGTCCGGGAACGTTTGGGAATGGTGTCTCAATAAGTATGATGAACCCCAGATAACTACTGCCGATGTTTCAGGCGGTGGTCGTGTGGCTCGGGGAGGTTCATGGTACGTCAATGCTGAGTATTGCTGCGCCTCTTTTCGCAGCCCCGGTCATCCGCGCTATCGCAACAACGATCAAGGTTTTCGGCTTGTGTGTTGTTTGCGCTCCCATTCTTCTCACTGATCACTGAGCTACTGGGCACTATCCCCGCACGTACCCACAGTTCCAGCAACTGGCAAATTGCCCTTCCAGTTGTTCATGGCACTGTGGGCATTCCCACGGTGGGGCATTAGCCTGCGTTTCCAGCGTCAGGCGGATAACCGCAAGAGCGCAGGCTTCGTCTTTGTGATGTACCCAGATTTCCGGCCAGGTTTCGTTGATGGGCAATTCGCCCGTACCGCCGCTGAGAAAGTAGTTTTTCAGCACGCAGTGAATTCCGGCGTTTTCCAGAACATCCCTGATAAAGCCTGCCATCATCGGTGTGGCGGAAGTGTAGACTCGTTTCATCATGCTGATCATTCTAGCGATTTTATGGGCAACTACCGTAAACCCGGACTAGCAGTGGGTTTAAACGTGTTTGTGTATCCACAGTTTTCCGTCAGGGCTTTTTTCGTTTAATATGCGCTGATTAACCCGACATGAAGAACAAATCCATGCTGAAAAGAAGTTTCCTGCTCTTGTCTGCCGCCTTGCTGCTACCAGCGTGCAGCAGTGTTCCCGGCGTTATTGAGCAACCCACCATTTCCATCCAGAACATCGGCTTGCGTGACATCTCCCTGACACAAGGTACGGCGGTCATCACGCTCAATGTCAATAACCCCAATGCTTTTCCTTTGCCGATCAAGGGGATTGAGTACGGCTTGCGTCTGAATGGTCATCCGGTTGCCAGCGGTGATCAGGTGCAGGAGCAAAGTATTGGCGCACGTCAGGAAGTGCCGGTCAACATTCCGGTCAGGCTGGATTTTGTGGAACTGGCACGGCTGGCGCCGGTGGCATGGCGTGAACGCCGTTTGCAGTATGACCTGACAGGTGCAGTCAAACTGCCGTTGATTAAAGTGCCATTCCAACGTCAGGGCGGGGTAGGGGTGCAGCAATGAGCATAAAATCCGACCACTGGATTCGGCGCATGGCAGCACAACAGGGCATGATCGAGCCATTCGAGCCGGGGCAGGTACGGGCTGTCAATGGTGAGAAAATCGTTTCCTACGGCACATCCAGCTATGGCTATGACGTGCGTTGTGCCAATGAATTCAAGATTTTCACCAATATCAACAGCACCATCGTTGACCCCAAAGCCTTCGATGAAAAGAGTTTTGTCGATTTTACCGGGGATGTTTGCATTATCCCGCCCAATTCGTTTGCATTGGCGCGAACCGTGGAATACTTCCGCATTCCGCGCAGCGTGCTGACCGTGTGTCTGGGTAAATCGACCTATGCCCGTTGCGGCATTATTGTGAATGTGACCCCGCTGGAGCCAGAGTGGGAAGGGCATGTCACGCTGGAATTTTCCAATACCACTCCGTTGCCTGCTAAAATTTACGCCAACGAAGGTGTGGCGCAAATGCTGTTTTTTGAGTCAGACGAAATTTGCGATACCTCCTACAGGGATCGGGGTGGCAAGTATCAGGGGCAAATGGGCGTAACGCTGCCCAAGACCTGAAATGGCCTGATTACCTGCGCAGCCGATAGCCTGAATATGCTGGATATTCCATGCCATCTGTTGCATGATCGTGGCCTGCTGTTAGCCGGATTGGTGCGCAAACGTTACTAAACTGGCACTGCGTGAAATTGCGGCTGCATGAGCAGTCAATGGATAACAGGTTTTCAATGAAATCATATAATAAACAGTTAAGTTCAGTGTTTTCCAGTTTGTCACTGGCATGTTCCCTGTTCCTGCTGGCGACACCCGCCAATCTGAATGCGGAGGAAACGCCCCGCATCAACTTGCAGGATGTCGAAATCCGCACACTGATCGACATTGTGGCGCAACATACCGGCAGGAACTTCATCGTTGATCCCCAGGTTCGCGGCAAGGTGACGTTTGTTTCCGGGCGCGGGCTGGACAAGGATGATCTGTACGAAGCCTTTTTGTCGGTGTTGCAGGTACACGGTTTCGATGCGGTCGAATCCGGCAACCTGACCAAGGTTGTGCCGACCGGCAAAGCGCGTTCACAAGTTGCCCCACTGGTACAGGATGCCAGCGAAAGCGATGTGGATGAAACCGTCACTGAAGTGGTGAAACTGGACTACATCCCGGTAGCAACCGCCATGCAAACCCTGATTCCCCTGAGTGGGCAAGGTGAAACCCGTATCCAGCCCAACCAGTCGAGCAACTCGGTGGTCATTACCGGGCGGGCGCAAAACGTACAACGTTTGCGGGCAGTGGTTGAAAGTATCGACAACCCCAACAACGACGATTTTGAACTGGTAGCACTGGAGTTTGCGGTGGCTTCCCAGGTAGCAGCTACCCTGCAAGGCTTGATGGCAACCGGGGCGGGTGGTGCAGATGGTGCGCCATTGCCAGCCGGTGGTCGGGTTTCGGCGGATGAGCGTACCAACAGCGTGCTGATTTCCGGGGATAAGCAAACCCGTGAACGTATGAAAAAAGCCATTGCCCGTCTGGATGTGCAGCGTGCCACCGAAGGCGATACCCGGGTGATTCCGTTGCGTTATGCCAAGGCGGAAGATGTGGTGGCTGTGCTGAATGGTGTTTCGCCTGCGCTGCAAAAGCAGTCCGGTGCAGTGCCAGCCGCCGGGGGCGGAGCAGGTGGCGCTGCGGCAGCACCTTCCGTTTCCTCAGCCAGTTCGGGCGGGGTGACGGTACTGGCGGATAAATCCAGCAATTCCATCATCATCAGTGGCCCGCCCACCTTGCAGAAAAACATGATGAAGGTGATTGCCCAGCTTGACCGGCGGCGGGCGCAAGTGCTGGTTGAGGCCATCATTGCCGAGGTTTCCACCGATCTGACCAACAAGCTGAGTGCATCCTTGCTGTCCAATGGCGCACGGGATGGCAACGGCCCGGTGGGAATCAGCAACTTTGGCGGTTTGTCGACGGTTGCCGGGTTGTATGGTTCCGTCAAGGCGGGGTCGGCTGCCAGCTTGCCGACCGGCTTGTTGTTGGGTGGCGGCAATGACAGTTTTGGCCTGATTGCCGAAGCCCTCAAAGGCGATGCGGCAACCAACATCCTGTCTACGCCTACACTGGTGACAGTTGACAATGAAGAGGCTGAAATCACCGTCGGCCAGGAAGTGCCGTTTATTACCGGCAAGAGCACCAATAGCTCCAGTGATACCACCAACCCCTTCACCACCATTGAGCGCAAGGATGTTGGTCTGAAATTCAAGATCACCCCGCAAATCAACCGGGGTGAAACCGTCAACCTGAAAATTGATCAGGAAACCTCCAACGTGGCTTCCAGCAGTGCGGGCGCTTCTGACCTGATTACCAACAAGCGCCGCATTACCACTAACGTGATGGTGGAAGACGGGCAGATTTTGGTGCTGGGTGGCCTGATTGAAGACAACTACCGCGATTCCGAAAGCAAAGTGCCGGTGCTGGGCGATGTGCCGGTGCTGGGTGGGCTGTTCCGCAACAATACTACCAGCAAGACCAAGCAGAACCTGATGGTGTTCATCCACCCGGTAATTTTGCCGGACGGACAGTCAGCCGACGCTTACACCCGTCAGAAATACCATACCATGCAGCAGCAACAGCAGCGTAGTGGCGTTACCCAGCGTGGTAGCCTGCCACAAGGTGCTTCCACCTTGCCAGCCGACATGAACAAGGTCACACGGGGGTCGGCAGACGATTTGCATAACCCACCACCTGCTGCACCCAAGCCAGTTACGCCAACGGGTAGCTGCAACAAGAGTGATCCTTTCTGCAACGGAACGTTATGAGCGACATCCATACCAGCGTTGAAACTGCACCCCAGCGGGAACTGCCCTACAGTTTCGCCAAGCGGCATGGTGTGTTGTTGCAGCCGGGCGGGCATGGCATCAATGTCCTGTGCCGTAGCGGCTTAACACCGCTGGCAGTGGCGGAAGTGCAGCGTTTCATCCCCGGTCAGTTGCATTTTCAGACAGTCAGCGCGGAAGAATTTGACCGTATGCTGGCGAGCCACTACGACCGCAGTCAGGTCGGAGCCGCGATGATCCAGGACATTGGGGATGATGCCGATTTGCAGGACATTGCCGGTTCCCTGCCAGAACCGGAAGACCTGCTGGAATCGGAAGATGATGCCCCCATCATCCGCCTGATCAATGCGTTGCTGACTCAGGCGGTCAAGGCAAATGCTTCCGACATCCATATTGAAACCTTTGAATCACGCATGTTGGTGCGGATGCGGGTAGACGGCGTGCTCGTCGAAGTGATTGAACCGCCGCGCAAACTGGCTCCCTTGCTGATTTCGCGCATCAAGGTCATGGCGCGGCTGGACATTGCCGAAAAGCGCCTGCCGCAGGATGGGCGCATTTCCCTGCGGGTTGCCGGGCGGGCGGTGGATGTGCGCGTTTCCACCCTGCCATCCGGGCATAGCGAGCGGGTGGTATTGCGTTTGCTCGACAAGCAGGCAGGGCGTTTGAACTTGTCGCATCTGGGCATGGAACCCGGCATTTATGCCCGCCTGCAAAGCATGATCGAAAAGCCGCACGGCATCATTCTGGTCACAGGCCCGACCGGTTCGGGGAAAACCACCACCCTGTATGCAGCTCTGGCTCATCTGAATGACAGCCGCCGCAATATCCTTACCGTGGAAGACCCCATCGAATACTACATCGACGGGATTGGGCAAACCCAGGTCAACAGCAAGGTCGACATGACCTTTGCGCGTGGCTTGCGTGCCATTTTGCGCCAAGACCCGGATGTGGTGATGGTGGGCGAAATCCGCGACCTGGAAACGGCAGAAATTGCTGTGCAAGCCAGTTTGACCGGGCACTTGGTGTTTTCCACCTTGCATACCAATACCGCGATTGGTGCCGTCACCCGTTTGCGTGATATGGGGGTAGAACCTTACCTGTTGGCATCCAGTTTGCTGGGCGTGCTGGCGCAACGGTTGGTGCGAGTGTTGTGCCCGGCGTGCAAAGTCCCGATTCTGGAAGACAAGACCGAGCGTGACCTGTTGCGTCAGCATCTGTCTGATGATGATGATTTGCAGGGCAAAAGCCCTTACCGACCGGTTGGCTGCCCCGCCTGTAACCATACTGGCTTTGTGGGGCGACTGGGGATTTACGAGTTTGTGGCAATCGACGACCAGTTGCGGCAAATGATCCATGACTGTGCCAGTGAACTCCAGATGGGTGAGTACGTACATCGGCATACCCCGTCACTGCGGGATGATGGCATCCGTCTGGTACTGGAAGGCAAGACTTCGCTGGATGAAATCCTGCGCGTCACACGGGAGGAAAGTTAGTGCCCGCGTTTGAATACCTCGCCCTCAATGCTGCGGGGAAAGAGGAACGCGGCATTATGGAGGCGGACACGCCCCGCCAGGTTCGCCAGCTTTTGCGCAACGGCGATCTGGTGCCGATGGAAGTCAATGAAGTTGCCCAGAAACAGAAAAAATCCGAAAGTGGCTCGCTGTTTCGTGGCGGGCGTTTGCGGCCTGCCGATCTTGCCCTGATGACTCGTCAGCTTGCCACGCTGGTACGTGCAGGTTCCCCGGTCGAGGAAGCGTTGGGGGCGGTGGTGCGTCAGACTGAGCGCAATTCCGCCCGCCGGGTGTTTTCCGCGATCCGCGCTCGGGTGACAGAAGGGCATTCGCTGGCGAATTCACTGGGACTGTTTCCGGGTGCTTTTCCAGCTTTGTATCGTGCTACCGTGGGGGCTGGTGAGCAGTCCGGGCATTTGCCCGAAGTGCTGGAACGCTTGGCGGATTACACCGAAAACCGCCAGCACAGCCAGCAGAAAGTCACTGCTGCACTGGTGTACCCGATGGTATTGTTGCTGGTGGCGGTGGGGGTGGTTTCTGCCTTGCTGCGTTTCGTTGTGCCTAAAGTGGTGGAAGCGTTTGCCACCTTGGACATCGAGTTGCCGTTGTTGACCCGGATGCTGATTGCGTCCAGCGATTTCCTGCGCGATTACGGTCTGGCCTTGCTGGTGGGGATTGGTTTGCTGATTGCGGGCATTGTCTGGTTATTGAAACGCCCGTTATGGAAACGCCGCTATCATCGGCTGTTGTTGCGCCTGCCAGTGATCGGGCGGATTGTGCGTGGGGTCAATACGGAACATTTTGCCCGTACTTTCAGCATTCTCAGCAGCAGCGGTGTGCCGGTGCTGGATGCGATGAAGATTTCTGCCGAAGTAGTCATCAATATTCCCATGCGCGAAGCAGTGCTGGATGCTGCCGAACGGGTACGTGAAGGGATGCCGATCCACCGGGCGCTGGAACGTTCCGGTTTCTTCCCGCCGATGATGGTTTACCTGATTGCCAGTGGTGAGGGCAGCGGCAAACTGGATGATATGCTGGAACGCGCTGCCATCCAGCAGGAGCGCGAAACCCAGGCTCGCATGGCGACCCTGCTCAGCTTGCTGGAGCCGGGGCTGATCCTGTTCATGGGGGGGATTGTTACCCTGATCGTGCTTTCCATCATGTTGCCTGTTATGGGCGGTATGTCAAAAATAATGCACTAATGCTGTTCCATAAATAAAACTTTGTGCATCTCGTCAGCAAAAGCGGGGCAGTCAGTCGTTGTCTGGTTGCCGAATCCCTGTCCTTGTCGCATAGTGTCCGCAAGTTAATAGCAAAAATTATCTGAGTCCTTACGACTTACGGAGCACAAGCCCATGTCCGAGAGCAGCCTGTCATTCCGGTTGACCGCCGCGTCGTTTTTTCAGGAAAAGCCCCAGCGCAGTCTGCGCATGGTTGCTGAAGCCCGTCAGCCACTCGTTCATGTCTATGCACCAGAACACGATGTTGCCCACGTCAGCGATGTCCTGAAGCGTGCCAATATTCCCCATGTCATCAACCAGTATGAGCTGCGGGATTATCAGGGCAAAACCCTTTGTTTTTTCAAACGTTCTGATCTGAGCAGCTACCAACTGGAGTTTCTGGTGAATGCCGCCAGTGCCGGTGGGCAGGTGGAGGCGTTGCTGGATTATCTGGATCGGCATCTGCATTTCGTGGAGGTGGAGTTGCTGCACGGTGATTACTTGCTGGACAGCAACATCATGCGAGCAGCCCGCAGGCATGAGAAGCAATGGAGCAAGCGGGTGATGGATATTGGCTTGTCGCTGTTGTTGTTGTGCCTGACCCTACCAGTGTGGGTGCTAACTGCGTTGGCAATCCGGCTGGAATCAGCGGGGCCGGTGTTTTTTCGCCAGCGCCGTACCGGGCTGTTCAATCAGGAGTTTGAGATCATCAAGTTCCGTTCCATGCGTCAGGATGCGGAAAAAGATGGAGCGAAATGGGCGTCGAAAAATGATAGCCGTATTACCCGTGTCGGTTCTTTCATCCGCAAGACCCGGATTGACGAGTTACCGCAGTTGATCAACGTGTTGAAAGGGGAAATGTCCCTGATCGGGCCGCGCCCGGAACGTGAGGTTTTCATCCGTGAACTGGAACAGGTGATCCCTTTTTACCGTTTTCGTCACATGGTCAAACCGGGTGTTACCGGGTTGGCGCAGGTGAAATACAGCTACGGTGCATCGGTGGAAGACGCCATGTACAAGCATCGCCATGACATTTATTACATCAAGCACCAGAATCTCTGGTTGGACATGCATATCCTGCTGCAAACTGTGCGGATTGTGGTGACAGGGCAGGGTGTTTGAGCAGCAGCGCCAGTTTGGCGTATGATGCAGCCCTTCGTTTTTTGGAATCTGTCTGTATGCAAAGCCCGATCCGCATGACCGAATACAGCCACGGCTCCGGCTGTGGCTGCAAGATTGCCCCCGCCGTGCTGGATGTGATCCTGCACAGCCAGTTGCCCCCCGATGTGTGTGATGCCCTGTTGGTGGGCAACAGTTCCCGCGACGATGCTGCTGTTTACGACTTAGGCAATGGCACTGCGGTTATCAGCACTACCGATTTTTTCATGCCGATTGTCGATGACCCGTTCACCTTTGGGCGTATCGCCGCTACCAATGCCATCAGTGACATCTACGCCATGGGCGGCAGACCGCTCATGGCGATTGCGATTTTCGGCTGGCCGCTGGACAAACTGCCGCCGGAAGTTGGGCGCGAAGTGGTGGAAGGCGGGCGCAAAGCCTGTCAGGACGCTGGCATCCCGCTGGCTGGCGGGCACAGCATTGATGCCCCCGAACCCATTTTCGGCCTGGCAGTCACCGGCATTGTCGACACTGCCAACCTCAAACAGAACAGCACAGCCAAGGCTGGCAGCAAGCTGTACCTGACCAAACCTTTGGGCATCGGTATCCTCACCACGGCACAGAAACGCAAAGTTCTGCTGCCGGAACACAGCAACCTTGCCGCCGAAGTGATGTGCCGCCTCAATACCTTAGGGGCGGAACTGGGCAAGCTGGCTTGCGTTACTGCCCTGACGGATGTTACCGGTTTTGGTCTTGGTGGGCATTTGCGCGAAATGTGCGAAGGCAGTGGGGTACAAGCCGTGATCCATTTTGAGCAGATTCCGGTGCTGCCACATGTACCGCAATATCTGGAACTGGATTGTTCACCGGGTGGAGCCAAGCGCAATTTCGACAGTTACGGCTACGCACTGGGCGCGATGAGCGAACGTCAGCGTCAGATCCTCTGCGACCCGCAGACCAGTGGCGGCTTGCTGGTGGCGGTCGACCCGGCGGGTGAAGCGGATTTCCTGATGGTGTGCCGTGATGCTGGTTTCGATTTGCAGCCGATTGGCTACCTGCGTGAGCCGGTCACGGACTCAGCCCTGATCACGGTAGTCTGACCATGCTGGAAACCGATAAGGATCTGCCACTGTTGGACGATTTGCAGGCGCTGTTCCTGCACGATGTGCCCATGCTGGATGTGCGTGCGCCGGTAGAATTCCGGGAAGGTGCTTTCCCCACTGCCTTGAACCTGCCGCTGATGGATGACAAGGATCGGGAAGAAATCGGTAGGCGTTACAAGCAGCAGGGACAGGATGCCGCCATCGAGCTGGGTTTGCAGCGGGTGAGTGGCGAAATCAAGTCTAGGCGGGTGGCGGCGTGGGCGGAATTTGTCAGGCAACACCCGGATGGCGTGCTGTACTGCTTCCGGGGTGGCTTGCGGTCGCGGGTGTCGCAGCAATGGCTGTTTGAGCAGACCGGCATCCGCTACCCACGGGTCAAGGGCGGCTACAAGGCCATGCGCCGTTTTCTGCTGGAGCAACTGGAGAACCTGCCCGCCAACTTCCAGCCAGTAGTATTGAGTGGGCGCACGGGTTCGGGTAAGACCCGTTTCCTGCGTACTTTCCAGCAGCAGCTTGATCTGGAAGCATTAGCCAACCATCGTGGCTCAGCGTTTGGCACGCAGCCGACCCCACAGCCGACCCAGATCAATTTTGAAAATGCGCTGGCAATTGCCTTGTTGCGCAAGTTTCATCAACAGCAGTTTGCGCTGTTGTTTGAGGATGAAAGCCGCATGATCGGCTCGGTGCATATCCCGGAAACCTTTTTCAACACCTTGCGCAATGCCCCATTGGTACTGATGGAAGTGCCGGATGAGGAGCGGGTGGACATCAGCTATCAGGAATACGTGGTGGACACCTCGGCTGCGTTCACTGCCTTGCATGGCGGGGATATGGCGGCAGGGTTTGTGGCTTTCCGCGATTATTTGCTGGGTAGTCTGGGGAAAATCCACAAGCGGTTGGGCGGGGTGCGTTACCAGCAGTTGCTGCAACAGATGCAGGCTGCACTGGCAATACAGGCGGAAACTGGCGAAACGCAGGCGCATCAGGCATGGGTGCGTACTTTGTTGCTGGATTATTACGACCCGATGTATGACTACCAGATTAGCAACAAGCAGGCGCGGCTGGTGTTCAGCGGGACAGCAGACGAAGTACGCCAATTCCTTGCGGGGCAAGGCGTTATCTAGGGATACCCTACCTTTGTGGTATGGTAATGGCGGGTCACTTGGGATAGTTTCAGCACTTTCAGGTTTGAGGCAAGACAGATGTCAACAGAACATTCCACGGAAAAACGCATTTTGATGGCGATGCGCAAGACGCTGGCACGGGTTGTGCGCGACCTGACCCCCCATGCGACCGCGACCAGTTACCCGTTGACGGAGGGTACGGTGGAAGACATCAAGAAATGTTTCGACCTGATTGCTGCCCGCGAGCGTGAGCTGATGCAGGCCGCAGGCGTGGAAAACCAGGATCGCCCACACTTCATTGATGAAGAACGTACCACCAACGTGGTGAAGATTTCCGGTCTCAAAAAGCAGGATGGCGTATGAAGACTTTACCTGACGATGAAATGATGGTGTTGACACAAGCAGTGATTCAGCATCTGGATGAGTGGGACATCAGCGGGGAAGACATGCTGGCGGTGCTGGGTTTGGCGGATGATGTCAAGCCGCGCCATTTGTCGCAGTATCGCCAGGGCATGAAAGCCTTGCCGCAGACCGAAGACATGATGTACCGCATCGACCATCTGGTGGGGATTGCGGATGCTTTGCGCACTACGTTCCCGTTCAGTAGCCAGATGCGGGTGTTGTGGTTGCAAAAGCCGCATCGCCGTTTCCAGAAGCGCTCCCCGCTGGCGGTGATGCTGGCAGAGGGTACGGATGGCTTGATGAAAGTCCGCATTGAGGTTGATTGTGCTTATGGGTATGCAATCAACGATGCCCTGCACGCTGCCGCCCAGCAGCAAAGCAACGCTGCCGCCTGAATTGGGTGTGACCGGAAGTGATGCTATTTTTGCGGCTTCGCCGTTACCCCTCACCCCAACCCCGCACCCAGCCCCTTACAGGGTCGTCCCTCAAGGGGAGAGGGGCTAAAAAACATCTTTCTTACTCCCCCTCGCCCCTTGAGGGAGAGGGGGCAGGGGGGTGAGGGGTAATTCGGAGGGTGATAATTGTGCTAAGCACCACTTCCGGTCACACCCG
>ERZ761609.79-NODE-79-length-143602-cov-46.573735_pt1 | contig 143602 bp, 99 predicted proteins | sample MGYA00511163_ERZ761609 | MGnify/ENA primary metagenome ERZ761609 (study PRJEB28899, sample SAMN02445070) | bioreactor sludge metagenome | biome: EBPR sludge | place: Australia: Brisbane, Thorneside Wastewater Treatment Plant | collected 2011-12-16 ... | reverse complement strand
GGGGTGAGGGGTAACGGCGAAGCCGCAAAAAGAGCATCACTTCCGGTCACACCCCGAATCAAACAATCAATTGAACCAATTTATAGTGGTGATATACTATAAGGAGTAATAATTATAAAAATCATACTGGGCTAAAAAAGAAATGCCGAATAATCATAATGATAACGGAACAATAGTGATGAATACGCTTAAAACAGGGATTCTGCCCATTCTTTACATCCTGTCATTTATTTTAATCGTCATTTCTGCTCGTCTAAAAAAATGGACAAATTCCGTATTCATTCTACTTGCGCTCGTGTTTGGCCTGAGTATGAGCTTTGCCGCACAAGCCGATCCTGTCTGGCAAACCGGTACAGGCAACCAGACCAGCAACTCAGGAACCAGCGGTAATACCCAAACGGTCAGCAAACCCGCCAACATACAGGCAGGCGACCTGATCATTGTCACGCTCCATTACGAACGAACCAACCTTACCATCAACAGCAGCAATGGTTTTACCCTGATCAGACGCGAGGCTTTAGCCACCACTGACGGAACCGCCAGCCGCGCCACTGTTGCCGCTTTCTACAAAATTGCCACGGCATCCGAACCAGCCACGTACACCTTTACATCATCAGGCAACGCCACCTCCCCAGCCAACTGGCGGATCATGGCTAACCGTGTTACAGGGCACAACCCGATCCAGCCCATTGGCAACCAAAGTGGCAATAACGCCGGGACGGCAACGACAGGCACATCCAGAGCCATAACCGGCATCAATACCACTTCGCATAACGCTTTGCTGGTTTCAGCCATGTCGATGGCGTCGGGTGACATTTCCACACTCAACGTGCCTACCGGCATGACCCAGGCTTTCTCCAGCATCACCCGCACAGCAGCAGGTGTAGCTTATCAAACCATTGCCACACCGGGCGCGACCGGTAATAAAACCTGGAGCTGGACAACCGGGCGTAACAATGCTGGCCTGCTGTTTGCCATCAACAATAACCTGGACTATGGTGATGCCCCTGATACCGCAACGGGCACTGCCAGCGGCAACTATCAGACTCTTGCCACTGACAACGGCCCCCGCCACGCCATCATCCCCAATCTGATGATCGGCTCTCAGGTGGATGCCGACAATGGTACGTTGCAAAACAGTACTGCCACGAGTGATGACACGACCAATAGCCCGGATGATGAAGATGGCTTAGTCAATCCACCCATCATGCCAACAACCGCAGGCCAGACTTATTCCCTGCCGGTTTACGTCAAAAATGAAACCAATATAAAGTCTTACCTAACAGCCTATATCGACTTTAACCGTGATGGCGACTTTGTGGATGCGGGGGAGAAAGCTGATACCCAGTACGTTTACTGGAATGGCTATTTTTACCCGACCTTTACCCTGCCATCCGGCCTGACGGCAGGGACACTTTATACACGTTTGCGTCTGAGCCAAACCCTTAGCGAAGCTGATGTTCCTACGGGTGCAGCCACCAGTGGTGAAGTGGAAGACCACACACTGACAGTTTCCAGCGGAACCCTGTATGACTTTGGTGATGCACCTGCCTCGTATGGCAACGCCCGCCATACCATCAACAACAGTATCCATTTGGGTATCAACCGCCCGGATGCCGAAGCAGCCAGCCAGTATAGCTACAACGCCAGATTCGGTGATGGCGCAGACGAGGACGGTGTGCCCAGTCAGAGTGGAAACACCTCCATTCCGCTGTTCCCGATCCTGAAAATGACCGCCAGCAGCTACAGTGTCGACCTCAATGTGACCAATACCACAGCTTCGCCAGCCAACCTGCGTGGTTGGATCGACTTCGACCAGAATGGTCTGTTCGATACCGATGAAGCAGCCACCGTCAGTGTTCCCACCAGTACCAGCAACGGCACTGCCACCCTGACCTGGAACAGCATTCCCACCGACATCAAGCTGGGTACAACCTTCATCCGTCTGCGCCTGACGACCGATGCAACTGTCACTGCCAGCACCCCCAGCAACAATGCCAGCAACGGTGAAGTGGAAGACTACCCGATTGCGGTTGCCATCGACGTTCCCCCTGACAGTGCAGATGTCACCCTTGTCAAGGGCGAAACACCTGCGTGCAGCAGCACCGTGTTTACCGATAACTTCAATGATGTACCGGCAGACCAGTATTTCGGAGCCAACACCTCCGCCACCCCGTATGTCATTCGTGACTGGACGGCAACTGGCGGCGGCAGTGACAGCTATGCTCGTACCCTGACCACGGCTCTGTTTCCCACCCAAGGCACATCCATCTATTTTGGCAATGGTTTCATCCGGCGTTTTTACCCGGATGTTGGTATCGCCCCGCAATTTGACGGCAATGGCAGAATGCTGTCCCCCCCCGATGCAATTGAATTGCGTGACAATGTTGATGACACCACTCCCGGCATTAATACTAATCAAGCTGACTGGGGGCCAGAACCGGTCAAGCTGTCGCGCACCTTTGCCACAACTGCTGGGCAAAGATACCGGCTGTATTTCTCTGCCATCCCGGAAGATGCCGGTAACGATTATTATGCTTCCGGGCTAATGCGGGTCGATACGCCGAGTGGCTCGGTACACTTCAAGGCGCCGGGCGGCATGGAGGGTATCCAGAAATACCGGATCGAATTTACGGCAACAGGTACCAGTTCGACCATCAGTTTCATCAACTATGGGCATCTGGGTACGGATGGCGGCTATTGCGACCCTAACTCCGTCATTTCTGGCCCTTGGTGCAGTGTCGGTGGCATTCCGATCGACAAGAAGGGCAATGAACTGATTATTGATGATGTAACGGTGGCGCTGGCTTCCGCCTGCCCGACCAGTGCCATTGCCGGTACGGTTTATACGGACAAAAACGGCAACAATACCTTTGACAGTGCCACGGAAAACGGCCTCGGCAATATCAGCGTCAGCCTGTATGACAACAACGGCACAACCACGACCACTACCGATGACCTCAAGGTAGCCACGGTCGCCACGGCTGCCAATGGTTCCTACAGTTTCGCCAATATCAGCGCTGTACCCCGTTACCGCATCGAGGTGGATACCCGCGATACCGACCTGCCTACCAGTGCAGTTATTGGCACGACCAACCCGCTGGCAGACGTTGCGGTGACAGCAGGAAATACCCTTGCCAACCAAAACTTTGGATTTGATCTGGGCTGTGATGCCAGTGCTGGGGAGTTTGGCGGGATTGTTTTCCGCGATTACAACCAAAACGGTATCCGTGAAAGTCAGGAAGAAGGTATTGCAGGCGTGACTGTCACCGCCTATGACACTGCCAATACTGCTGTTGCCACCACCACGACCGATGCACGCGGCTGGTACAGGTTCAGCGGTCAAACCAACGGTGCGCAATACCGGCTGGAATTCACGGGCTTGCCAGCCAGTTTGTCTTCCGGTGCGCAAGGTACTGACAGTGCCACCAATGTGCGCTTTGTGACAGCCAGCAGCAGTTGTTCCACTCATTACGGAGTCAGCGACCCGGTGGAATACTGTCAGGCAACCCCTTATGTGTCTGCCAACGTGTTTGTAGGCGGCGACCCGACCGCTGCGGATGTGGGTGTTTATACCAGCGTCCACACCTTCCCGTATAACGCCACTGGCCCGGCCTATGCGGAAACACCACCCGCTTCCAGCAAGGCCAGCATCGCCCAGACCGGGGCAATCTGGGGTATGGCTTACCAGAAAAGCAGTAAAACCCTGTATGCCTCGGCGGTGATGCGCCGTTTCTCCGGGCTTGGCTCTCTGGGCACTGGCGGCATTTACAAAATCAACATGAATGACCCAACCACCAATACCGGCGCATCAGCCTATCTGGATGTCAAAACCATCGGGATCGACACCGGGGCGGATGTACGCCTGACTGACTCATGTTCCCCCAAACTGTCCACCAACCCATGGGTTGCCGCCCATGACGTGGCAGCCTGGGATGCGGTTGGCAAGGTAGGGATTGGTGACATCGACCATGATGATGCCAACAACCGTTTGTGGCTGGTCAACCTCAATGACCGTAAGCTGTATGGCATCAACAATATCAGCCCGACCACTACGCCAACCGCCGCCAATGTGCTGGGCGGTTACAGCATCAACCTGCCTTCACCGCATAGTTGCACCTCCGGCACATTCCGCCCCTGGGCTGTCAAATACCATCGTGGTTATGTATATGTCGGTGGTGTGTGTGATGCCAGCAGTGCCCCTTACACCCTGAGCAATGTCAGGGGATATGTCCTGCGCTTTGATCCTGCCAATACAGCGGCTGGTTTCAGCTACGTGAAAGATTTCCCGATTGACCAGCAACGGAACTTGTACAGCCATGATTATCCGGCGCAGTGGAACGGCTGGATTCCGCAAGCAGATGCAGTTGGCTGGCCTTACTTCCACTCCCCGATTGTCAGCAACCTCGAATTTGATACGGATGGTTCCATCATCATCGGTATCGCTGACCGTGCCGGGATGCAAAACGGCAACAACTCCTATGATGAGCCTTCCTGTGCGGATTTGGGTGTTGATTACACCAGCTCCACCGGCGATGTGCTGCGCCTGTGCAAGACTAACAGCGGCTATGCGACTGACTCAGAACCTGGCTGTACCACCGACATCCCCAGCAACAGCAAGACAATCAATGAATATTATTGGGGAGACATGGGGCCTACCGACAACTCCTGGCAAGGCATGAATGAAATCGCCTCCGGCGGCCTTGCAATGGCTCCCGGTAGCGCCACGGTACTGATGTCATCTTATGACGTCAACACATGGGGAACCAACGGGGTTGCCTGGCTCAATAACCGGACGGGGAGCGCAGACAACCGCTATTACGTCTCTGCCACAACCATGGGCAAGGCAACCGGCATGGGTGAACTGGAAATCCTGTGTGACCAAGCACCCAATGAAATCGGCAACAGGGTATGGCTGGATACTGACAAAGATGGTATTCAGGATGCAGGCGAAGCCGGTATCAACAATGTCAATGTCACCCTGACCTGCGGCACGGATTCCGCCAGCACTACCACCAATACCAGTGGCGAATACTATTTCAGCAATGTTTCCGGCGGAAATGCTACCTTCATGGGCAGCGGGGAAAGTTGCAGCCTGAGCATCAGCAGTTCCCAAGCCAGCCTGAGCGGGCATACCCTGACCACCCAGAATGCCGACAGCAAGACCGACAACAACTACCAGACTGACATCCGCGATTCGGATGCCGCCGTCAGTGGCGCAAATGCCGTGATCAGTTTCACGGTCGGCAGCGCAGGGCAAAACAACCACTCGCTCGACTTTGGCTATCAGACCAATATCAGCATGGGCAGCATTAGTGGCACGGTCTACCGTGACAGCAACCAGAACAACAGTTTTGATTCCGGCAGCGAAAGCGGTATTGCCAGCATTAGTGTCAGCCTCTATGACGAAAACTTTACCGCCAGCAACACGGCTGATGACACCCTGCTGAGCACGGTCAGTAGCGGAGCGGATGGCTCTTACAGCTTCAGCAACCTGAATCCGGCACGTTCCTACAGGATTCAGACCGATTCCACCGACAGCGATTTGCCAGCCGGAGCCAGCATCGGCACTGCCAACCCGCTGACGGGCGTTTCGGTCGCAGCGGGTGCGACCACCGGCAACCAGAACTTCGGTTTTGACCTGCTCTCCGCTGGCAGTTGCGCTGCGCCTGCCCCATCCGGCACAAATGCCTACATCAATACCGCTGTCGGCTGGACTCATGATGAAAACGACCCAGCAGGTCAGGCCGCCAACCATGCCTTGCCCGCCATCAACAAGCCGGACGAAATTGCTGCCGCCAGCAACCAGACGGCTACCGGGCTGACCACGGGTCGAATCGACTGGGGTCTGTATGCCACTACCGCCTCCGTACCAGCTACTCTTGCCGATGCCATCAGCAACAACAAATACCTGCAATACAGCTTCACCACCCAGTCCAGCCTGAGCAATACCCACATCCTGTACGGCCTTGGTCTGGTCACGCAAGGCACAACCATTGGCAGCAACCATTCGGGCAAATACAAGATCCAGGTGCAGGTTGATGACAATGCCGCCTTCAGCTCGCCACAAGTAGTCAAAACCCTGATCCAGATTGATGAAGCCAACCCGACTACCGGAGCCTCCATCAGCGAAGGGCCCTACGATTACGGGGTAGCCTATTACTACAACCACTACGACTTTGACAGCCCGCTGGAACTGGCAAGCAACACCACCTATTACGTGCGCTTTTATCTGTATGATGACACTGTATCAGGTTTCTTCGGTGGTTCTGCCAACCGGGTGGTTTTCGATAACCTGAAACTGAAAACCCACGAATGTGCTACCAGCACCAGTAACGATTTTGGCGACGCACCGGCTACCTATGGTGATGCCAGCCACACCATCGTTGCTGGTATCCATCTGGGTGACAATGCCCCCGACGGTGAAACCGCCAGCAAATACAGTTTCAATGCCCGCACTGACAATCATGATGACGGCGCACCCAGCCAGAATGCACCGGGGGCTTACATCCCACTGTTCCCGGTACTGCAACTGACTGATACCAGCTACAGCAGCAGTTTCAAAGTGACCAACAACACCGGCACAGCAGGCAAGCTGTACGGCTGGATCGACTTTGACAAGAGCGGCACGTTTGAAGAAGACGAAGCGGCTTCGGTGGATGTGCCCACTGGCTCCAGCAATGCCAGCGTCACCCTCAACTGGGCGAGCATCCCGTTTGATGTGCAACTGGGCACAACTGCCATCCGTCTGCGTCTGACCACCGATAGCAGCATTACCACCAGTACCCCGACAGGTGCTGCCAGCAATGGTGAGGTGGAAGACTATCCGATTGCCATTGCGATGGATATTCCGCCCAACAGCCCCAGCCTTGCCATTATCAGCGGTGCGACTCCGGCTGCCTGTGAAACCGTGGTGTTCCAGGACAATTTCGATGACCTGACCCCAACCGTATTCTGGGGAACCAACCGCCCCGGCAGTCAGGCCATCCGCGACTGGACGCGCTCCGGTGGCGGCAATGATACCTATGCCCATATCACCACCCCGGTCGGGCAAGGCAGCAGCGTGTACTTTGGTAACGGCGGAATCCGCCAGATCAGCCCTGCCACCCCTAGCGGTTACACCTTTGATGCCAATGGCAAACTGCTGACTACCATTGATGCCATTGCCCTGCGTGATGACATGGATGATTTCATTACCCCCGGAACCACTGCCAACGAATACGGCAGCAAGGCTGACTGGGGGCCGGAACCCGTCAGGCTGGCCAGAACATTTGCCACCACACCGGGCAAAACTTACCGGCTGTATTTCAAGGCTATCCCGGAAAATCCAGCAGGTACTTATGCTTCAGGCATCATGCGGCTGGACATGCCGGGTGGCTCCATTCACTTCAAGGCGCCTGGCAGTGCAGAAGGCACGCAAACCTACGCGGTCGAATTCACTGCATTTGATTACAACTCGACCATCACTTTTGTGAACTATGGGCATACCGAAGGTAGCAACAATGGCTACTGCGACCCGAATAGCGTTTTCAATGCCAACCCCTGGTGTACCGTCGGTGGGCGTGATGACGTCAAGGTAGGTAACGAGCTGATCATTGATGATGTGGTGCTGACTCAAGCTGCCTGTGCCACTGGCACTATCCACGGCACGGTGTATCACGATGCCAACCTGAATAACAGCCATGATGCAGGTATTGAAACGGGCATCACTGCCATCAGCGTTAAGCTGTATGACGAAAACGGTACGACCGGCAATACTGCCGACGACCGTCTGGTTTATACTGCCAGCACCTATGTACAGGGCGGTTATTACTTTACAGATGTGGATACCTCCAACACCTACCGGATTGAAGTGAATACGGCAGACCCTGACCTGCCTGCCCACATGCTATTGGGTACTGCCAACCCACTGACCGGTGTTACCGTCACTGCCAACACCATACTGTACAATCAGGATTTCGGTTTCGACCTGCTCACCCCCAGCAATATCGCTGGTACGGTTTACCTCGACAACAACACCAACGATGTATTCGACACCGGAGTTGACTACGGCCTCGGCAGTATCAAGGTATCCCTCTACAACGATAACGGTACTGCCGGAAATACCGCCGATGACACCTTGTTGGGCAATACCAGTACTGCCATCAACGGTGCATACCGTTTTGACAGCCTCGACCACACCCTCACTTACCGGGTTGCCGTCGACACCACCGATACGGATATTCCAGCGGGCGCAACCATTGGCACAACCAACCCAGTTACCGGGGTTGCCGTGCCTGCCAATACCACCGTCACCAAAAACTTTGGTTTTGACCAGGCCAGTAACGGTATTACCGGCAAGGTGTTCCTTGACTACAACCTCAACGGGCAACTAGACAGCAATAGTGCCATGAGCAACTTTGCCAACAATACCAGCATCAAACTGGCGTTTGACAAAGGCATTGCCGGAGCACAGATCAAGGCGGAATGCGTGGGAGCCAGTGGCAAGCTCAGCTTCGGCCCTGTCACCAGCGACGTAAACGGGCAATATTATCTGGCAACACCGGGAGCAGTGGCTGGCAATTACAACTGCGTGCTGCAAATGAGCAGTATTCCGGCAGGCTATAGCGTGGCTACCCAGTCCGGCTCCGGCAATCAGGTACTGACACAGGTTGTCAGCCCAACCGCCGTCAATACTTATTTCGCCTTGCAGGAAGAAACCAGCTATTGCCAAAACAACCCGGACATGGCAACCAACCGCTTTGCCTACGGGCAACAGACACCCAATCCGCCGTTTGCGGGCAACAATGATGTACCCAACATTTTTGCATTCCCCTATAACAGCGGTACAACGGGCTTGCCCAACACTAACCCACCGGGATACAACCAGCCACTGGAAACTGATGCTGCTTTCAGGGATTTAGCACTCGCCAATCAGGTAGGCAGCGTGTTCGGCCTTGGCTGGCATCCGGCTTCCGACAGTCTGTTTGCATCCGCTTACATGAAGGCATGGACAGGCTTCGGCTCCGGCGGAACGGGTGGCATTTACCGGGTCGACATGAGCAATCCAGCCAGCCCGACCACCAGTCTGTACGCCAACCTGAACCAGATCTTCCCGGCTACACCACCTACAGCAGGCTCTGACCCTTACCTGACAGGCGTATTCTCGGCTGGCAACCCCGGTTATGTACAGATTGCTGATGGTAGCGGCAGTGACCCGGACGGTTCCTATGTCGCTTCCGGCAACGCCACCCGCGACAATCAGGATGGGCAAATAAACGATGCCGTTGGCAAGACAGCGTTCGGCGACCTGGATGTATCGGCTGACGGCAAATCCCTGTTCGCGGTCAACATGGCGAACAACAAACTGTATATCCTGCCCATCAGGACTGCCCCGCTAAGCGCTGCGGATGCCGGTCTGATCAGCAGCTACAACATTCCGTTTGCCAGCAATTGCAAAACAGGCGGAACCAAACGTACCTTTGGTTTGGGTGAATACCAGGGCGGTTTGTATGTTGCCACCCAGTGTGGTGCTGAATATGGCTTGCCGTGGGAAGTGCCGGAACATTCTGTTTTCCGCTTTGATCTGGGCAGCAAGACGTTCTCAACAACGCCTAGCCTGGTGTATTCACGCCCCAGTGAAGACACTTACAGCATCAACTTTTCAACGATTACTGACCTTGTATTTGATCCGGCCGGAAACATGACACTGACTTTCCGTGAAACCCTGCCGTCACCTTATGGGCCGTCGGTTGATGGTGGCAAGGGAACTGGCTATAGCGTCATTCGTCGTGCTTGTGTGCTGAATAAGGCAACATTTACCTGGGAACGGGAAAACAATGGTTCCTGCGGCGGTGTCACCACGGCAGGCAAAGACAACGGCTATGGTACTGGACCCAGCTACGGCACATTCTTCCATCAGGAATACCCGGCAGACCACGGGCCATCCCTGCGTTCTGCCAGCTACGGTGGTGCGGCACAAATTCCGGGTTTCATGGAAGCGGCTTATACCATTGCCGAGCCATTCGAGTTCTACAGCGTAGGGATTTCCTGGGTAGATACCGGTCTTGGCAACCCGGCAACGGCTGGGCAGCGTAACCGTGCCTACAGTTTCTACAAGGGAACTGGCGCGTTTGAATACCCGGACAACCGCCCGGTCAATGGCAAGAATGCCGCAATTGGTGATCTTGAAATCCTGTGTGACACACCGTCCCTCGAAATCGGCAACCGCGTTTGGCAGGACAGCGATAGTGATGGAGTACAGGATGCAGGTGAGCCTCCTGTAGCAGGTGTCAAGGTGGAACTGTTTGCGAACGGGGCAAATCTGGCTTCTGCCACCCCACTGGCAACTGCCCTTACCGATGCCAACGGTTATTATGCCTTCTCCAGCGACATGCGCGGTTATCCAGCCACGGGCAACAATGCGCCTAACGATACGGCTGGGGCAAACGGTGGATTTAATGCTGCTGATATTCAGGGCGGTCGAGCTAGCACTGCCAGCCACAAATATGGCTTGCTGTCACTGACACCGAATACCCAGTATCAGGTTGTGATCCGCAATGTAGGCGGTGCAAGCAAGCAGGCGGCACTTGGCAGCATGACCCTGACTACCGCAGCACAAGGAACCGACCCAGAACTCGACTCGGATGCAGGTGTTGTGGGTGATCATGCGGTTGCCAATGTTTCCATGCTGGGCTACGGCAACCATTACCATGCAGTGGATTTTGGGTTTAAAGCGGGAGCTATCCTTCCTGATTACGGTGATGCGCCAGCAACCTATGGCACACCTTCCCATACCATAGTCTCCGGCATCCGCCTGGGAGCAACTGCGCCTGATGGCGAAGCGGCGGCACAACCCAGTACTGGTGCAAATCTCGACGACACCACCGGCACGGATGACGAAGACGGCATTACCCTACCCACACTGACCGCAGGGCAAACAGCTACCATCACCGCTACCGTAGCGGGTGCAGGCGGCTACCTGCAAGGCTGGATGGACTGGAACGGTGACGGCGACTTTGCCGATACCGGGGAACAGGTTGCTACCAACATCCAAGACAATGCGGGTAGCGACACCAACACCACGGCTGGAACAATCGCCTTCAATGTGGCAGTTCCAGCAGGTGCAGTAACGACCCAAACCTATGCCCGCTTCCGCTGGTCAAGCACTAGCGGGTTGAACAGTACTGCTGCTGCCAGTGATGGTGAGGTAGAAGACTATGCGCTAAGCATTGCAGCAGCAACCTGTCTGGCATTGCCCGTGACGACGGTCGGCCATGCCACTGTGTTGGCAAACAATGAATTCCAGCTAACCCCTGCTGTCAATTCACAAATCGGTGCCATCTGGGGAACAAAACGGGTCAATCTTGCCCAGCCTTTTGATTACACTGCGAGAGCCTTTTTAGGATCAAAAGACGGTGCAGATGGCATGACATTCACCCTGCAAAATACCAGTGCCACTGCCCTAGGTTCATCAGGCCGTGGTTTGGCATCTGGAGATGGCTCGGGTGGCGGTGGCATATCTCCTTCACTGGTGGTTGAACTGGATACCCACTACAACTATGACGACGGCTGGAATGATCCCCTCGATGATCACATGGCGATTTACCTGCATGGGAATGGGCGGCACAACGGCGCAGCTACCAGCTTGATCAGCCCTGTTGTTCTGGGTGAGCTGGAAGACAATGCTTATCATCTGTTCCGTGTCGTTTGGAATCCGGCTACCACAACCCTTCAGGTTTACGTTGACGGAATACTGCGAGCTACCAAAGTCGTGAATCTGGTCAGTGAATTAGGTACATCAACACCTTACTGGGGTTATACAGCTTCAACCGGTGGCCTGAACAACCGCCATGCCATCTGTAACCTGAGTGATCCAAGCATATCTTCGGCTTCGTATGATCAGTCGGACGCCCCGGCAACCTATGGCACACCATCCCACCAGATTTTAACGGGCTTTCGTCTGGGGGCCGCAGTCGATGCCGATACGGCAGCCATGCCGAATGTTAGCGCAACAGGTGATGACACCACCGGCGTGGACGATGAGGACGGTGTGACATTGCCTACTCTGACTCAGGGGCAAACCGCTAGCATCACGGCTACCGTAGCGGGTGCAGGCGGCTACCTGCAAGGCTGGATCGACTGGAATGGAGATGGCGACTTTGCCGATGCAGGGGAACAGGTTGCGACCAATATCCAAGACAATCTGGTGGGTGACACCAACAATACGGCTGGAACAATCGCCTTCAATGTGGCAGTTCCAGCAGGTGCAGTAACGACCCAAACCTATGCCCGCTTCCGCTGGTCAAGCACTAGCGGGTTGAACAGTACGGCTGCTGCCAATGATGGAGAGGTGGAAGATTACGCATTGACCATTGCTTCTTCGATGGCTTATGGCCTGTCAGGCAAGGTATTTGAAGACGTTAACTACGGCGGCGGTGCAGGTCGACCACTCAGCACTGCGGGTGCTGCCGGTGTTCTGGGCGTGCGGGTCGAACTCTACAACTCGACCGGCAGTTTTGTCAGCAGCACCACAACGGCTGATGGCGGCCCTTACAGCTTTGCCAACCTTGCCAATGGCACTTACTACGTGCGGGTGGTCAACGACACCATCCGTTCGACCCGTGCCGGTTCCGATGCAAGCGAGCGCAGCATCCAGACCTTCCGCAGTGACGGCACAAGCGCTGTCACCAATGAAGTCGGTGGACGCAAACCTGCATTGGTCGATGCAGCCGCCAATACCACTAACCAGACCCTCAACACCAGCACTTTCGTTCTGTCTGGCGGTGGTCAGGCACAGTCGGTACAGCCGGTTACGGTGTCCGGCAGCAATATCACGGGCGCTGATTTCGGCTTCAACTTCAGCACCGTCATCAACATCAATGACAGTGGGCAAGGCTCCTTGCGTCAGGCCATCCTCAACGCCAACCTGCTGGCTAACAGCATGACGCAGCCAGGCAGCAATTACGGCGTGAATACAGCACTGAACAAGGAAGTGCTGGTCTTCAATATCCCTGCCAGCGGCGACCCACAAGGGCGAGCGGATATTTGCAGCGGTACAACCTGTAACATTACCGTCAACAGTAAACTGCCGGACATTACTGCCCCGCTGATCATCGACGGTGCAACCCAGCCCGGCTACACCGCAGGCACGCCGGGTATGCCCCGTATCCGCATTGCCCCGACAACGGGTCTGGATGCCATCGGCATTTCCATCGCCTACACCGCCACTGACAGCACGGTACGCGGCTTGTCCATCACCGGTTTCCGTACCAGCAACATGAACCGTGCCATCAACGTGGCGGCTGCCCGCACCGTAGTGGAATCCAACTACCTTGGGGTGAAACCGGATGGTACTGCCGATGCCAACAGTCAGGGCATCATGCTGGAGTATGCTGATACCGCCACTACCGTTATCGGTGGCAGCACCGCCGCAAAACGCAACATCATTTCCGGCAATCTGCGCTGGGGTATTGCCTACGACACAGGGGCAACGGCGGGCACAATCCAGAACAACTTCATCGGTACGAATGTTGCCGGTACGGCGGCACTAGGCAACCAGTTTGGCGGTATCGACCTGGAGGGAGCCAACGACACCCTCGTACTGGATAACGTCATTGCAGGCAACGCAGGCGATGGCCTCCAGATTGGCTACACCAATGGCACAATACTTACCAGCGGCTACACCATCCGGGGCAACCGTATTGGGGTCGGCATCAACGGCGAAGCTATTGGCAATACCGGCCCCGGCATCATGAACTATGGCGGCTCCAGCAACCACCAGATGGGTGGCACTGCCGCCGGTCAGGCCAACATCATTGCCAACAACATCGGCGGAGGCATCAAACTGGCGGCCAACAGTGCTGGCGTAAACAACGTCATCAGTGGCAACAGTTTCTACGCCAACGGCAATCTGGGGATTGACCTCGGCAACAATGGCGTTACCGTCAACGATGCCAATGATGCTGATGCGGGTGCAAACAACCTGCTCAACTTCCCGCTGATTGCCGACCTCAGTATTGCCAGCGGCAACCTGACCGTGAAAGGTTGCGCCCCCAGCGGTGCGACGGTGGAACTGTTCGAGGCGGATGTCAGCGCAGGTGGCAAAGCCGCACCGGGTGACAACAAGGTTGGCAAGAGCAAGGATTACGGCGAAGGTCAAACTTACCTTGCCAGCTTCGTGGAAGGCGGGGCATCCGACACTGATACCGCCAACTGCACACTGGCAACCGATGCTGACGGCAACAACCAGACCGGCATGAAAGCCTTCAGTGTAACCATCCCTGCCCCTGTTGCCTTCGTTGCCGGTGATACCATGACCGCAACCGCAACGTTGGCAGGCACTGGTACATCGGAATTCTCACCCGTATTCCTCTACGATGCGACCTGCAAACTGATTGTCACCACCACGGCTGACACAGACAGTGCCGCCAATAATTCCGGCTCGCTGCGTGACGCCATCGAATGTGCCAACAGCACACCGGGAGTGGATAGCATCACCTTCAACATGCCCAATACCGAAACCGGTTTCATCAACCCTGACGGCGTGGCAAACAATGGTAACGAATACTGGCGCATTAGCCTCAACAGCCAGTTGCCCAGTATCACCGAAGGTGTGAGCATCGACGGACGTACCCAGACCAGCAACAAGGGCAACACCAACAGCGGCAACGTTGCGGCGGCGGCTACAGTTGGGACAGACAATATTGCCCTGGCGGTGGTGACAGCTCCCGAAATTGAAATTGTCGGGCAATGGTTCGGGGCTGGTTTCGACATCAAGGCCAGCAACGTCAGTATCTATGGGCTGGGAATGCGCCTGTTTGATACCGACATCCGCATGGATCAGGCCAATACCACCGGCATCCTGCTGAACGAGCTGGCACTTGGGGTCAACCCCGTCAACGGTGGCGATCCTGGTGCAGGCCAGCGCTCCAACCAGCACATTGCGGTAAATGCTTCCGGGGTCGGTTTTGTGCTGACCAACAGTCTGCTTGGTTTCAATGACAACAAGCGGGGTATTGTCACGGGTCAGTACAACAATGTATCCGATGTCAGTGCCACCATCAGCGGCAACCACTTCATCGGCGTGGGCATGACCGGCAACACCGAAAATGCTGCGATTGAAATCCTGCGCACCCAGAACCCCAGTGTGACCATTTCCGGCAACCGGTTTGTCGGGCGCGGTAGTGCGACTGCTACTGACCTTGCGGTGGAATTCAATGATTATGGTGGCGGCAACACCACCTGCGTCACCTGTCGGGTGGAAAACAATACCATCAGTGGCTTCCATGATGGGGTTGGCTACTTCACCGATGCCAGCCTGACCGGACTGGTGGTTAGCAAAAACCGTATTTACAGCAATACCGAATTCGCCGTATTCCTCGGTAATGTCCAGAATGCCAGCGTAACGCAGAACTACCTGCACGATAACGGCAAGAGCGGCGTGCTGATCAACAAAGACCCTGCGAAAGGCAACGTCATTAGCCAGAACAGCATCTACCATAACGGTGAAGTGGGTATCAATCTGGCAGGAGGCAATCAGGTCGATCCAGGCGGTGTGACCCTGAACGATGCCAATGACGCGGACAGCGGGCCAAATGGCTTGCTCAACATGCCAGTCATCAACCAGGTGATTGTCGGTGCAAGCAACCTGACTGTGCGTGGCTGTGCCCCAGCCGCAGCGGTGGTGGAACTGTTTGAAGCCGATGTCAGCCCCGGTGGTGCAGCAACAGCCGGTGACAACACCTTTGCCCTCAGTCGTGATTACGGTGAGGGCCAGCGCTATCTGACCAGTGTGGCGGAAAACAGTGCCGCCGACATTGATGCAGGCAACTGTGCCCTGCCAGCATTCGACGGCATGAACAACACTGGCATGAAAGCCTTCCAGTTCACCCTACCACTGCCTTCCGGCATTGTGGTGGGTGACAAGCTGACTGCCACTGCCACCGTGGCAGCCAGTGGTACATCGGAATTTGGCCCGGTGATGACCAGCGAAGGCCCTCCGCCCAATATTGGCGGTGGTAGCTGTACTGCCTCGGGTGGTACTGACATCCTGTTCATCGTCGACAACTCCGGCTCAATCACACCTGCGGAATACGCCGACTTTGCCAGCACCATCCAGACAGTTGGGACACAATTGCTGACTGACAACCCGCAGAACCGGATTGGTATTGCCCATTTCGGTGGACCAACCGACTCACTGGTGAGTGGCGGGCAGTACGTTTACTTTGAGCGCGATTTCTCCAGTGTCGCCATGACCGCACCGGTACGCCAGTTTGGTACAGGTGGCGCTTACAATGTCGACTGGTGGGCGGATCATCTGGCTGGCGCAGTGCAGCAAATCCGTTATGCGCTTGATAGCAATGCCAGCACCAGTTCCACCTATATCGTCAGCCCTGTCAGGGAAATGAGCCGCAATGCTTCCACACCGTTGCAAATCGTGTTGATGACTGACGCTGTTCGCTACGGCGACTGGGTTCCCAGCGACATTTCCATGCTGATTGACCCGGCTGGATCAGGTGCAGAACCGGATGATGGCTCGGATTTCACCATTTACAACCAGTTGAAGTCTGCGGGCATCTCTTTCTCCGTAGTCAGCTTCAACCCAACCCCGGCAGATATTGCGGCATCGGCTGCGATTGCCTCCACCGGAGGCACGTACAACGGCAGTATTGATGCCAACCCGCAAGATCCGCAGGGTTCTCAAACCACACCACGCCGTTTCATCTCGGTCACTTCCGGCTTCCAGTTGACAGCCGCCCAGGTCAATGAACTGGTGGAAGGAACTGCCATTTGTACCAGCAGCATTTCCGGGCTGGTGTTTGAAGACCCGAACTATGGCGGCTTGCGTGATGCGGGTGGCGTATTGATACCGCGCCCTGCCAGCAGTGCCGGAACCAAAGGTATTGCCAATGCCACCGTCGAGATTTACGCCAGCAATGGCAGCTTCGTCGACAGTACCAGTACGGATACCAACGGCATCTACAAACTGCCTAGCCTCACCGATGGCAAATATTATGTGCGGGTCGTGAGTGATTCCGTCAGCTCCAGCCGTGCAGGTGGTAATGGCAGTGAACTGCCGGTACAGACCTACCCAACCGTGGGTGGCGTCAAACCATCGGTCGCGGATGCGGGCATCAATGCTGGTGGTGCATCCAGCCTGACCGTTTCACCCAGCAAGACGTTTGTGTTCACTGGCGGCACGCTGACTGGTCAACAAGCACAGTCCGTACAGGAAATTACCCTGAGCGGCAGCAGCATCAACAATGTCGACTTTGGCTTCAATTTCAGTAGTGTGGTCAACACCAACGACAACGGGCAAGGCTCCTTGCGCCAGTTCCTGCTCAATGCCAACCTGCTGGGGGATGATAATGCCCTGACACAGGAAGGCCGCAGCCTAGGCAAGGAACACGCTATCCTGATACTGCCAACCAGTGACCCGCGTTATGCCAGTGGTGTGTGGACAATCCTGCTGAATACTTCCTTGCCCAACATCGACAAACCAATGATTCTGGACGGCAGCACCCAATCCGGCTTCAACCCCGCAACCGGTGTGCCCGTGGTCAAGCTGGATGGCAACAACCTTGCCGGTAATGGCCTGAGCCTGGTAGCTGGCAGCACGGGCAGCAGCATCCGCAGCCTTGCCATTACCCGTTTTGGCGGCGATGGCATCAACCTGCAAGGCAATACCACTGGCAATGCCATCCTTGGCAATAGCATCCATACCAACGGTGGTCTGGGGATTGATCTGGTGGGTGGCACAGAAAATGTCCACGGTGTCACTGCCAACGCCAGTAATGACACAGGCCCCAACAACCTGCTGAACTACCCTGAGTTCAAGACCATGGGTATCACTGACGGCACCAAAATCATTACGTATGACTTTGATCTGGATGTACCTGTAGGCACTTACCGGCTGGAATTCTTCAAGAATGACAGTGCAGATGCCAGTGGTCACGGCGAGGGCCAGATTTATCTGGGTGGGCGCGATATTGAAGTCAGTGCTACCGGCAAACAGAACTACAAGGGTTCTTTCAATGCCAACCAGTTACTGGCGGGCAATGACAAGGTTTCAGCAACCCTGACCCGCAAAGTGGGCGCTGACTTCACCGATACCTCCGAATTTGCAGGTACGGCAACCGGCACAACCACCACAGTATGTAAGGACTGGATCACCAATCCGAGTCTGGCTCCGGCTGATTTCAACATTGCTGAAAACAGCAGTATTGTGGCGTTCATTACCGCCAAGGATGCCAGTGGCAATACCATCAACTATGCCCTCAAGGGAGCTGATGGCAAATACTTCGCCATTACTGCCAGCAGCCCAACCACACCGGAATGCAAAACCGTCAAGATGATTGATCCGAATGTCATTATCACCAAGTCTGCCAGTGCCGATGGGGAAGCAGGAGTGCGGGCTGTACCGCCGGGCTACTTGCCGCCGCCGGGCAACTTTGAATCACCCGCAGATGCGAATAAAGATAATGTCTACGAAGTACAGGTGGTGGCAACCTATGCAGACGGCACGCAAGTAACCCGTGACCTGACAGTCCGGGTACTGAATGAAAATGAAGCGCCCGTCATTATTTCTGCCCCGGCGGTTTCCTTCGTGGAAGATAGTGTTGCCAATGTGCTGGATATTACATCACAGGATCAGGATGCCGGGACAAGTGAAGGCAATGGCTTGAGTTACCGTATCAGTGGCGGTACAGATGCCTCTTTCTTTGCGGTGACATCCACAGCGGGCATCCTGACTTTCCGTGCTATCCCTGACTACGATGCACCGATGGACAGTAATCGTGACAATATCTATGAAGTAGAAGTCACCGTGACAGACACGGGCGGCCTCAGCAACAGCAAACTGTTTACAGTTACTGTCACCAATAACACAGCAGATGACGGCATCCTGCTGCAAACCCGTGCCTTCCTGCAAGGTGCGTATGATGGCGGCAGCCAGATGATGGCGGCTGACCTGAATGCCCTAGGCTTATTACCTGCCAAACAGCCCTATGGTCTTGCGCCGTTCAAATATACAGGTACGGAAACGTTCAGTGACATGCTCAAGGAAACCACGGGTAACAATGCCCCGGTTGACTGGATGCTGGTCGAGTTACGTAGCAGCCTGAGCCAGGTTGTTGCCAGCCGCGCCGTCATTGTCCAGCGTGACGGTGATCTGGTGGATGCTCAAACTGGCTCGCCAGACCTGCATTTTGCCAAGGTCGCCGCAGGTAATTATTATGTGGTTATCCGTCACCGCAACCATCTGGATGTGATCACCGCCAGCCCGGTCAGTCTGGTAAACACTGCCAGAATGGTGGACTTCACCCTGTCTGCAACAGCAGTCAAGGCGGAACATGCACGGGTGACGGCAGGCAAGCTGGCACTGATGTGGGCAGGCGACATCAATGGTAGCCAGACCCTGACAGCCAGCGGCCCTGGCAATGATGCCAATACATTGTTGAGTACCATCCTCTCGGCAGCAGAAAATCCGCAAGCCCATACCAACTATGTGCTGCACGGTTATCTACCTACTGACATCAACATGGATGGCAAGACCCTGTTTAGTGGCCCAAACAACGATGCAAGCCTGCTGGTTGGCAATATCCTGCTACATCCCCTGAATACCGGGTATGCATCCAACTATATTGTCAAAGGTGGTTTGTCCCCCTGAGGGGCACTCCACTTCAGGCGGATTGCAGGAAAAACGCCGCCAGCGCCAGATCAGCCGGGCGGGTAATCTTGATGTTGCGAGCATCCCCTTCCACCAGCAGGGGATGCAGCCCTGCCAGTTCCAGTGCGGACGCTTCGTCGGTAACGCTGGCTCCCGTCAGCAAGGCACGCGACAACGCATCCCGCAAGATACCCAGTGGCGCCATTTGTGGGGTCAGGGCGTGCCAAAGACCATTGCGGTCTTCGGTATGGGCAACACGGCATGAACCCGGCAGAGTGCGTTTCATGGTGTCACGTACTGGTATTGCCAGCAAAGCACCGTTGGCAGCCCTATCTGCACGCACTGCCAGCAAACGCTCCAGATCAGTACGGCTCAGGCACGGGCGGGCAGCGTCATGAACCAGCACCCAACTTTCCGGGGGGACATGTAGGGTATCTGCAAGATAATCCAGCGCATTGAGCACGGAATCTGCCCTTTCTTTGCCACCCGGCGCGGTAAATACCCATGACTCATCCCGGACAATGGCAGGCCAGAACGGGTCGCCCGTGCTAATAGCAACGACAATACCCGCCACTGCCGGATGTCCGGTAAAACAGGTCAGGGTGTGTTCAATAACGGTTTTACCAGCCAGGGACAGATACTGTTTAGGACGGTCTGCCTGCATACGCGCCCCCACCCCGGCGGCGGGGATGACAATCCAGACCTTATTCGACATGAGCAGGTGCTTTGGCAGGCACATCCTGTACGGTTGGCGGCGCTTTGGGATCAGATTGCAGGATCACCTGATAAAAGGTTTCATCTTTTTTTACCATCCCCAGTTCACTGCGGGCATTGGCTTCAACGGCATTTACATCTTTTGACAGATTGCCAACATCGACATCCAACCTGCGCTTTTGCTCAGCCTGCTCATCGTTACGCACTTGCTGGGCGGCAATCCGTTCCTGCAACTGCCAAATGTCAGGGTAACTGCCGGAGCCAACCCACAGTCGGACAAACAAACCAACTGCCAGCAAACCCAGCAATACAAATAATATGCGTGTCATGTTCATGTCTGTTTCAATTCATTAATGGCGGTGAAAAACACCCGTGCTGCAAGGATAGCAAATAATGACGATCCCCTGACAGGCAACCTTACCTGAATTCATGCTGGGCATTAAGCCATCATCACCACCGCTCATCAGGCATTTGCCAACGCTGGGACTACATCTACCCAGTAGGCAGCCCCACACCATTACTATCAGGGACACAGGTGGAAAGGTTGTTCTTGCCACCTGTCATTCAATGACAAGGAGATTTAGTCATGACATTTATCAGTAGTGGATTCGGTCTTAACAATTCCAGCCTGCTTGGCAGTCTGGGTTCCAGCGGCGCAGACAAAACCAACGCTTGCCGTTCCTGTGGCAGCAATTCGCAGTTTGGCAATAATATCAGCTCAGACAAGCAGAACCTTATCGAACAACTGGTTCAACGCTTACTGTCCGCTTTTGAAAACCTCAAAAACAGCGGTGCAAGTGGTAATCAAGCCGATCAGGATCAAGGGAGTTGTGGTAACGCAGAAGGTGCTGGTGGCAGCAAATGTGGTCGTGGCAAGGGTGGTGAAACCGGTGGTCAGGAAGAAACTGGTGACTCCGGCAGAAGCCACGGTAGCAACGGTAGCAACGGTAGCCAGGAAAGCAACCGTACTGGTCGACATGGCAACACGGAGGGCAGCCAAAAAGGCGACAACCGTGACAACAAACAGAATAACGGCTGCGGCTGTTCCTGATTGTTGATCCATTCCGTGGATAAAAAAATGGCGAGCCTTGCTCGCCATTTTCATTTTCAGCCGATGGCTTGTAGTCAGGCAAACTGCTTGAATGCTGACTTGCCTGCGTAAATGCCCTTGTCACCCAGGATTTCGGCAATGCGCAGCAACTGGTTGTATTTGGCAATCCGGTCAGAACGTGACAGTGAGCCAGTCTTGATCTGACCCGCACTGGTGGCAACCGCCAGATCCGCAATGGTGGAATCTTCGGTTTCGCCGGAACGGTGGGAAACCACTGCGGTGTAACCGGCGGCGTGCGCCATGCTGATGGCTTCCAGCGTCTCGGTCAGCGTACCAATCTGGTTGACCTTGATCAGGATAGAGTTGGCAATGTTCTTGTCGATGCCCTCTTTGAGGATTTTGGTATTGGTCACGAACAGGTCGTCACCCACCAGTTGCACACGCTTGCCCAGCACATTGGTCAGATGCGCCCAACCCGCCCAGTCGCCTTCAGCCATTGCGTCTTCGATGGTCAGGATCGGGTACTGGTTGACCCAGTTTTCGAGGTAGGACGTGAAACCTTCCGCGCTGAAGCTCTTGCCTTCGGATTCCAGCACGTATTTGCCGTCATGGTAGAATTCGGAGCTGGCTACGTCCAGACCCAGCCAGATGTCCTGACCGACCTTGAAACCGGCCTTGTCGATGGCCTCCAGAATCACTTCGATCGCTTGTTCGTTGGAAGACAGGTCAGGAGCAAAACCACCTTCGTCACCAACTGCCGTGTTCAGACCACGCTTTTTCAGCACGGATTTGAGGCTGTGGAACACTTCTGCGCCGTAACGGATCGCATCCGCCATATTCGGGGCAGTGACCGGCAGGATCATGAATTCCTGCATGTCTACGCTGTTGTCGGCGTGTGCGCCACCGTTGATGATGTTCATCATCGGCACGGGCAGCTTGTAAGAATCAGCCTTGCCTAGGTATTGGTACAACGGCAGACCCTGTTCCTTGGCAGCGGCGTGGGCAGTTGCCATGGATACCGCCAGCAGTGCATTTGCACCCAGGCGGGCTTTATTGTCCGTGCTATCCAGTTCAATCATGGTGCGGTCGATGCCCGCCTGGTCGGTGACATCCTTGCCGATGATGGCTTTGGCGATTTCGCCATTGACGTTGGCAACTGCATTCAGTACGCCTTTGCCCAGATAACGTGCACCACCATCACGCAGTTCGATGGCTTCGCGGGAACCAGTGGAAGCACCGGAAGGTACGGCAGCACGACCCATCACACCACTGGCGAGGATGACATCGGCTTCGACGGTTGGGTTGCCGCGTGAATCAACGATTTCACGGGCTTTGACAGCTTTGATTTCAGACATGTGATTACTTCCCAATAATTCAAAAACTTTTACCCCTCACCCCCCAGCCCCCTCTCCCTCAAGGGGCGAGGGGGAGCAAGAAAGACTGCCTCTTAGCCCCTCGCCCCTTGAGGGAGAGGGGTTGGGGTGAGGGGATTCTATAAACTATTCTCTAACAACGGTTGTGACTTGACGACCTGATCCAGAGCCAGCAGGGTTTTGAGTAATTCTTCCATGCGATCCAGCGGCCAGGAATTTGGCCCATCGCTCAAGGCGTTGGCAGGATCGGGGTGTGACTCCATAAACAGACCAGCAATGCCAACAGCAACGGCAGCGCGTGCCAGTACTGGCACATGTTCACGCTGTCCGCCGGAACAGCTACCCTGTCCACCCGGCAACTGCACGGAATGGGTAGCGTCAAACACCACCGGACAGCCGGTTTCCCGCATAATGGCAAGGCCACGCATATCGGAAACCAGATTGTTGTAACCAAAGGTATAACCGCGCTCGCACACCATGATCTGGTCGTTGCCGGTAGCACGGGCTTTTTCCACCACGTTCCCCATATCCCACGGAGCGAGGAATTGGCCTTTCTTGATATTGACCGGCTTGCCGGTACGCGCCACGTTCTGGATGAAATTGGTCTGGCGGCACAGGAACGCTGGTGTTTGCAATACATCCACCACGCTGGCAACTTCATCCAGCGGGGTATCTTCGTGTACATCAGTCAGTATTGGCACACCCAGCTCGGTCTTGACCTTTTCCAGAATACGCAAACCGGTTTCCAGCCCCACACCACGGGCGCTGGTGTGCGAAGAGCGGTTGGCCTTGTCGAACGAGGATTTGTAGATGAACGGAATACCCAGACGGGCGGTCATGTCTTGCAGTTTTGCCGCCGTTTCCAGCGCCAGTTTTTCCGTTTCAATCGCGCACGGCCCAGAAATCAGGAAAAATGGCTGCTCCAGCCCAACCTCAAATCCACACAGTTTCATGCGCGACCTCCTGCTTTGGCTTCATGGTGGCGACGCGCGGCACGGATGAAGCCACTGAACAGCGGATGCCCCTGACGTGGACGTGAGGTGAATTCCGGGTGGAACTGGCAAGCCAGGAACCACGGGTGATCCTTCAGTTCGACCATTTCGACCAGATTGCCGTCAATGGATTTGCCGGACAGCACCAAACCACTCTTTTCCAGCGTTTCACGGTACTGGTTGTTGAATTCGTAGCGGTGGCGGTGACGCTCGATGATTTGTTCCGTACCATAGGTTTCCCGCGCCAGTGAACCGGTCTGCAAGACACACGGTTGCCCACCCAGGCGCATGGTTCCGCCCAGATCAGAATCTTGGGAACGTTTTTCAATCGTGCCGTGTTCGGTTTGCCATTCTGTGATCAGACCAATGACCGGGTGCGGGGAATCGGGGACGAATTCGGTGCTGTGCGCCCCTTCCAGGCTCGCGCAATGGCGGGCAAACTCGATGACCGCGACCTGCATCCCCAAACAAATGCCGAGGTAAGGAACCTTGTTTTCACGGGCATACTGTACTGCGCGGATTTTGCCTTCCACCCCACGCTTGCCGAAACCACCCGGTACGAGAATAGCGTCAGCTTTCTTCAATACTTCCAGCACCTGCTCATCATCAGATTCCAGTTTTTCCGAGTCAATGTAATGGATTTTGACCTTGGTGTGAGTCTGGATGCCAGCGTGGGTCAGGGCTTCATTCAACGACTTGTAGGATTCAGTCAGATCAACGTATTTGCCAACCATTACCACGGTAATTTCCGCTTCGGGGAATTCCATCGAGCTGACCACGTTTTTCCAATCGCTGAGGTCAGCTTCCGGCGCATCATTCAGGCCAAGCTTTTCTGCTACGATGCGGTCAAGTTTCTGCGCGTGCAGCCACAACGGCACTTTGTAGATGTTGTCCACGTCAATCACGGAAATGACAGCGCGTTCTTCCACGTTGGTGAACAGGGAAATTTTCTTGCGCTCATTTTCCGGTAGCGGGCGCTCGCTGCGGCACAACAGCACATCCGGTTGGATACCGATGGAACGCAGTTCCTTGACGGAATGCTGGGTTGGTTTGGTTTTCAGCTCGCCCGCAACTGCCACATACGGCAACAGGGTGAGGTGAATGAACAGGGCATTCTGCCTGCCCTCTTCCACCCCCATCTGACGGATGGCTTCCAGAAATGGCATGGCTTCAATGTCGCCGACCGTACCGCCGATTTCGACCATGGCAACATCGGCATCTGCCGCACCAGCCCGCACGCAACGCTTGATTTCGTCGGTAATGTGCGGAATCACCTGTACGGTTGCCCCCAGATACTCGCCACGCCGTTCCTTGCGGATGACGTTTTCGTAAATGCGCCCAGTGGTAAAGTTGTTGAGTCTGGTAGCCTTGAAGCCAACAAAGCGTTCGTAATGACCCAGGTCAAGGTCGGTTTCAGCACCATCTTCCGTGACAAATACTTCGCCATGCTGGAAAGGGCTCATCGTGCCTGGATCAACGTTGATATAGGGGTCAAGTTTCATCATCGTGACCTTGAGGCCACGTGCTTCTAAAATTGCACCCAGTGAAGCGGAAGCAATGCCCTTCCCCAAGGAAGAAACCACACCGCCTGTGATAAAAATGTATCGTGCCATAATGGAAAATACGCACCCGTGTGTCACCAATATGCGGGCGCATCCTACCACAGACGGGTGGCTGCTTAAAGCAAATGAATACCTGCGGTCGTGAGATTAACGGACGCTACAGCATCCTGACACAACCTTCCGTTTGTTCAGCACCGCTGTCACCGCATAGGGATAACGGGTATCCGACATGCCGTCGCTACAAGCCGACACTTTTTGCAGGAAGGTTTGGGTTTCATTCGGGCCATCTGTCCCGGCAATCACCGCGATGGTGGCATTGTTGGCTGAAGTCTGGCGGAACGTGACAGGCACGTTGTATTTGGGGCCATCCATCATGTCAACGCTCATTTGTGTTTCGGTAATGGTGACGCCCCAGAAAGGCTCCGTGCCGCTGCATTTCATGGTGATGCCACCACCGGAGGCTGGGGGAGTACCGCCAGCAGGCGGTTTCAGATTGGCTAGCGTCAGGTAGGACTTGTTGACCCAGCCGCCCTTGCCTGCCCAATAGACTTTTGCCCAGGTTGAAGTACCCACCTTGCGCTCTTCACCTGTTGCCACCACCCCAGTACTGTTGGGGGGGATTTTGGTAACAATACTGTTGTTGGTTCCGGGGCCGGAACGCATGTTCAGGTTAATTCCATCAGTTCCGGTTACAGAATACACTTTAAGCTCAGCAGCCTGGGCTGACTGGATACCGACAGGAGATACTGTCAATGCCAGAAACAACGCAGAAACAGCCATCAATACAGGTTTTTTCATACTACCTCCGCAATCTAAACCTGATTTTTACACAATAGATATAACGTTTTTCCTAGTGTAGACCTATTTTCCCAAAACTGACTACCCAGCAGCACACGAACTGCGAATAACCTTAACATTTGTCAGTTGTGTGCCTGCTACAGAGCAAGGATAATAGCGCGTTTCAACGCTGATCACGACGGACACGATGCCAGGCAAAATCTTTATCGAAACCCACGGATGCCAGATGAACGAGTACGATTCCGCCAAAATGCTGGACGTACTCCACCACGCACAAGGTCTGGAACTGACTGACGACCCGGAACAAGCGGATGTACTGCTGATGAACACCTGCTCAATCCGCGAAAAAGCCCAGGAAAAGGTTTTCTCGCAACTGGGACGCTGGAAACAGATCAAGGAACGCCGCCCCCATATCGTGATTGGGGTTGGCGGCTGCGTAGCCAGTCAAGAAGGTGAAGCCCTGCGTGAACGCGCTCCGGTAGTGGATGTGGTGTTCGGCCCACAAACCCTGCACCGCCTGCCTGACATGATCCGCAAAGTCAGCAGCGAACACACGCCTGTCGTGGATGTTTCCTTCCCTGAAATCGAAAAGTTCGACAACCTGCCGGAACCGCGTGCCGAAGGTCCAACCGCGTTCGTGTCGGTGATGGAAGGATGCAGCAAATATTGTACCTTCTGTGTGGTTCCTTACACCCGTGGCGAAGAAATATCCCGCCCCTTTGATGATGTGATTACCGAAGTGGTACAACTGGCAGTCCAAGGTGTGCGTGAAGTCAACTTGTTGGGGCAAAACGTGAATGCTTACCGGGGCAAAATGCATGACGGCTCGATTGCCGACCTTGCCCTGCTAATCACTTACATTGCCGCCATTGATGGCATCGACCGCATCCGCTACACCACCTCGCACCCCAACGAATTCAGCGATAGTCTGATTCAGGCTTACGCCGACGTGCCGGAACTGGTCAACCACCTGCATCTGCCGGTACAAAGCGGTTCCGACCGCATCCTTGCTGCCATGAAGCGCAATCACATGGCACTGGAATACAAAGCAAAAATCCGCAGACTGCGTGCCATCCGCCCCGGCATCAGCCTGTCATCCGACTTCATTATTGGCTTCCCAGGTGAAACCGAACAGGATTTCGCCGACACCATGAAACTGATTGATGATATAGGTTTCGATCACAGTTTCAGCTTTGTTTACAGCGCCCGCCCCGGCACTCCGGCTGCCAGCCTGCCAGATGATGTATCACTGGACGTAAAAAAAGCCCGCCTGCAACACCTGCAAGCCCGTATTCTCGCCCAAGCTAATGCCATCAGCCGCGCCATGATCGGCACGGTACAACGGGTACTGGTGGAACGCCTCTCCAAAAAAGACCCAAAACAACTGGCGGGTCGCACAGAAAACAACCGGGTGGTGAATTTTGACGGGCATCCGCGCCTGATCGGCAAGTTTGTAGATATTCGGATCAGCGAAGCCTTGCCTAACTCACTACGTGGCACAGTGGTGGCAGTGGAAAGTGATGATGAACGAATGAAAATGCTGCCAGTGTAACAACCGGCAAATGAACTGGTGGTGGGGACACGGGCACTGCGCCCCACCGTCAGCAAACAGAATCAGACCGAAGCAATCCGCCCCAGCGCGTTCTCCAGATTTGCCATGCTGGTGGCAAATGAAATACGGAAATGCCCATCCAGCCCGAATGCTGAACCCGGCACAACCGCCACCCCTACCTTGTCCAGCAAGTAGCTTGCCAGCTCCGTATCATTCGCCAACCCCAACCGTTTGATCATGCCTTCCACATTCGGGAAGCTGTAGAACGTACCGTCAGCAGGCAGGCATTCCACCCCATCCATCGCATTAAACGCCTTCAGCACAAAGGCATGACGCTGTTCAAAGGCATCCACCATTGTCTGAATGAAACTCTGGTCGCCATCCAATGCCACGGCGGCGGCATACTGCGAAATCGAGGTCGGGTTGGAGGTACTTTGTGACTGCACCATGCTCATGGCCTGGATCAGTTTTTCCGGGCCACCTGCATAACCGATACGCCAGCCGGTCATGGAATAGGCCTTGGAAACCCCGTTCAGCACGATGGTACGCTCATACAAATCCGGGCAGGCGTTCAAAATATTGACGAATTTGCGTCCTTCAAACAGCACATGTTCATACATGTCGTCGGTCGCAATCAGTACCTGCGGATGGCGGCGCAACACTTCGCCCAAAGCTGCCAGTTCCTCCAGCGTGTACGCCACGCCAGTAGGGTTGGATGGGCTGTTGATCACAAACAGTCTGGTCTTCGGGGTAATCGCTGCTTCCAGCTTTTCTGGTGACAGTTTGAAATGTTCCGCTTGACCCGCTGCTACAATTACCGGCACACCATCTGCCAGCAGCACCATGTCAGGGTAAGACACCCAATAAGGCGCAGGAATAATGACTTCATCGCCCGCACTCAGCAAAGCCTGGCACAAATTGTAAAAACTTTGCTTGCCACCGCACGATACCAGAATCTGTTTTGCACCAAACTCAAAACCGTTTTCGCGCTTGAACTTGTTGATAATGGCTTGCTTCAGTTTAGGCGTACCATCAACGGCGGTATAACGGGTTTCGCCTTTCTGAATGGCTTCGATACCTGCCTGCTTGATGTGTTCTGGTGTATCGAAATCGGGTTCACCCGCGCCTAGGCCAATAATGTCACGACCCGACGCCTTGAGTTGGGCTGCCAAAGCCGTAATAGCCAGTGTCGGAGAGGGTTTGACGCGCCCGATGCGCTGCGCAAGTTGTATATCCACTGAAGAACCAACCGTGTCCAATTTTTCAAGGGCTGTCATGTTACTGCATTACAAACGTGCCAGCAATTCACTATCGGGGTAGCCATCGGCTGGCAAACCAAGTTTTTGCTGTACCTGGCGTACCGCGTGACGGGTTTCCTCACCAATAAAACCGTCGACCTTGGTAATCGGGTAGCCTTGCGCCTGCAATTTGGCTTGCAACTGTCTGGTTTCACTCATGCTAAGCCCGCGCACGGGTGCATTACCGGAACGCAAGGCGGGCGCACCTGCCAAACGGCTGGCAAAATACGCGGCTGTCAGGGAATAAACCGTCGACTCATTCCACGCCAAAAACGCATCGAAATTGGGATATGCCAGAAATGCCGGGCCATTTCTGCCCATTGGCAATAACAGAGCCGCCGAACCACTGCCGCTGAGCGGGCTACCATCAGCATCAGTCACACCTTGTGCAGCCCAGTCTTCCAATGGAAGCTTGTTGTCCAGCCGTGCCTGCATCCAGTCCATTTTTGCCGGAACCTTGACCTCTTTTAGCCAGGGTTCACCGGCTTGCCAGCCTGCATCACGCAACATCCGTGCACCGGAAGCCAGCGCATCCGCACTGGAATGGATCAGGTCGCGGTGTCCGTCACCGTCAAAATCCACGGCGAATTGATCGTAGCGCGACACCAGAAACTGCAATTGCCCGATTTCCCCAGCCCATGCACCCCGCATTTTTGCCGGGGTCAAATCACCTTTCTGCACCAGACTCAAGGCTGCCAACAGTTCCTTGCGGAACATGTCGGGGCGGCGGCAATCGTGTGCCAATGTCAGCAGTGAGCGGATCGTGGAAAAATCACCCGTTACCACACCGAAATCACTTTCCAGCCCCCACAAAGCGGTCAACGCTTCGGCAGGCACACCGTATTCGCGCTCAATCTTGCCCAGCAAGGCGGCTTGTTTTTTGATTTGCGCCTTGCCCTGCCCCAAGCGCCCGGCATTGACCTTTTTAGCGGCGAACGTGAGGAAATCCAGCGCGAAGGTCTGTTGGGAACGATCACGATTGACCACAGTAGAATCGGGGGTTAGACCTGCCAGTGCCTTGTCCAGCACCGCAGGCTTGATGCCGCCAGCCACGGCTTCCGCCTTGAAATCTGCCAGCCAGCCTGCAAAAGCAGGCGAGGCGCAACCAGCCTGTACCGTGGTAGTGAACATTGCCCCGCCAAGGCATAGCAGGATCAGCGCTTTGTGCATAACATTCCTTCTTGAATAGCCATTTCCGACCTGCTGAGTATAGGTCTACAATCTGCGGCATGACGACAGAAAACCACTTCCAGCTTCATGCCAGCTATCAGCCTGCCGGTGATCAACCAGAAGCCATCCACTCACTGGTGGGCGGCTTGCATGACGGGCTGTTACATCAGACTTTGCTCGGCGTAACCGGTTCGGGCAAGACCTTCACGATGGCAAACATCATCCAGCAGACCCAACGCCCGGCGATTATCCTTGCCCACAACAAGACGTTAGCAGCGCAACTGTATGGCGAAATGAAAGAGTTCTTCCCGCAGAACGCGGTGGAATACTTCGTTTCCTATTACGACTATTACCAGCCGGAAGCCTATGTACCATCCAAGGATGTGTACATCGAAAAGGATGCTTCCATCAACGACCACATCGAGCAAATGCGCCTGTCAGCCACCCGCAACCTGTTCGAGCGCAAGGATGTCATCATCATCGCCACGGTGTCGTCCATCTACGGCTTGGGCGACCCTGAATCCTATTTGAAAATGTTGCTGATCCTAGGGCGCGGCGACCGCATTGACCAGCGTACCGTGCTGCGGCGGCTGGCGGAAATGCAGTACGAACGCAACGACCTTGATCTCAAGCGCGGCACATTCCGGGTACGTGGTGAAATCATCGACATCCACCCGGCGGAATCCGACAAGGAAGCCATCCGCATTGAATTGTTTGACGACGAAATCGAAAATCTCAGCTATTTCGACCCACTAACTGGCGAAGTACTGCGGCGCGTGCCACGCTTGACGGTTTACCCCAAAACCCACTACGTTACCCCGCGCGAAGTGCTGCTGGAAGCGGTCGAGCATATCAAGGCTGAACTCAAGGAACGCCTCCAGACCTTGCGTGACAACGACCGACTGGTAGAAGCCCAACGTCTTGAACAGCGTACCCAGTACGACATCGAAATGATTGTCGAAACCGGCTACTGCTCCGGCATTGAAAACTACTCGCGCTACCTGTCGAAACGCCCGGCAGGAGCGCCACCACCATGCCTGTTCGATTATCTGCCGCGCAATGCCATTGTGTTTGTGGATGAAGCCCACGTCACCATCCCACAATTCGGCGGCATGTACAAAGGCGACCGTTCGCGCAAGACCACGCTGGTCGATTATGGCTTCCGCCTGCCCTCTGCCCTCGACAACCGCCCGCTGCGCTTTGACGAATTCGAGCGCCTGATTCCGCAAGCCATTCACGTTTCTGCCACACCCGGCACTTACGAACTGGAACATTCCGACAATATCGCCGAACAGGTGGTACGCCCCACCGGGCTGGTTGACCCAGAAGTCGAAGTGCGCCCGGTGCTTTCCCAAGTCGATAATGTCATGTCGGAAATCACCGAGCGTGCCAAACGCAACGAGCGTGTGCTGGTCACAACCCTAACCAAACGCATGGCGGAAGACCTGACCGATTACCTGATGGAACACGACATCAAGGTACGTTACCTGCATTCCGACATCGACACGGTAGAACGGGTGGAAATTATCCGCGACCTGCGCAAGGGCGAATTCGATGTGCTGGTTGGCATCAATCTGTTGCGTGAAGGTCTGGATATACCGGAAGTGTCATTGGTAGCAATCCTGGATGCTGACAAAGAAGGATTTCTGCGTTCCGAACGTTCGCTGATTCAAACCATTGGGCGGGCAGCACGTAACGCCGAGGGCAAAGCGATCCTCTACGCCGACAAGATCACCGATTCCATGCGCAAGGCAATGGATGAAACACACCGTCGCCGCGAAAAGCAGACAACCTATAACGAGACCCATGGAATTACGCCACAAACCATCCGCAAGCGTATTGCCGACGTAATGGAAGGCGCGTATGCCAATGTTGCCAAAGGCAAGGGCAAAACCCGTGGCGAAAAGAAAGTGGCGGAAGAGGCCGCTGAATACCGCACACTGACACCGGATCAGGCGCTCAAACAGATCAAGAAGCTGGAAGAAAAAATGTTCCAGCACGCCAGAAATCTGGAGTTTGAGCAGGCAGCAGCAACACGGGATCAGATTGCCCACATCCGGGCGCGGGTGTTTGGGCTGGAGTAGCTTCTTGTTCCTCCCTGACAATGGGGAAGCTAGAAGGGGTTTCTTTCCTCGAAATTGGCTTTCAACTCCAGGTAGTGACGCTCGAACATGGCTTCCAGCTCGTCGATGACAGCAGATGCGGTCTTGCCGTGGATAACATGCGCGGTCATCAGGCTGGAAGTTTCGTTGAGCAGGCGGTCACGCTCAATCATGGGATAAGTGGCTGTCAGGCGCTTGATAGCCTTGACCACACTTTCCTGTTGCGGACGCTCAATCGCTTCCGGCTCAGGAAATACCGTCATGGGTTCAACAGGGTTGCTGGACGAAGCTGCAAGGAACTCGGCAAACCGTAGCAGGCTTGCCTGATCCTGCGGGTTTAGTTCCCGGTAGAGTTTTCGCAGACGTTTTTCTTCGGCAGAGCCTGATTGTGGTGGCAGACCGGGTAACATACTGGCTCCCTGATAACGTGTAAAAGGGGAATGATGCAGTCAGGGAACCAGCTTGGCAAACAAAATCAGTCGTTGGCGTGTCTTTCGCAATAACTGCGGGCAAACTCCAGCAGTTCTTCCATCGCCCGCACCTTGAATTTCTGACGCTGGCGGACAAACGAGAAGTCACGCGACAGTGGCGGGTCTAGCGGAATCGCAACCAGCGACCCCAGCTTGAGTTCCTTGGTGATACTGGCTCGTGAGACAATAGTGACCCCCATGCCTGCTTCTACTGCACCCTTGACCGCTTCAGGGCTACCCAGCTCCAGACAGGCATTCATGGCGTGCTTGTCCATACCCAGGGCATACATGTAGTCGAGAATGACTTCACGGGTTCCTGAACCCTCTTCACGGCAGATGAAGGGGTAGCTCATCACATCCTTGAGTTTGACATTGGTATTGCCAACTAGCGCATGATGGGGAGGAACAATCAATACCAGCTCATCCTTGCGACATACCTCGACCAACAGGTTTTTATTGTTGACGAGTCCCTCTACCACGCCAAGGTCAATGACGTTGTTTTCCACCATCGACACGATGCCTTCGGTGTTGGAAACACGCAAACGCAAACGTACATCGGGGTTTCTGGAATTGAACTCGCCCAGCAAGGCAGGCAGCATGTATTCGGAGATGGTGGTACTGGCACCAATGGTCAGAGAACCGCTGATGTCATTGGTCATCTCGCGGATGGCATTTTCCATTTCACCGTACAGCTCAAATATCTTTTCTGCATATTCAAACACAACCCTGCCTGCTTCCGTCAGGGAAACACGGTTGTGGGTACGGTCAAACAGACGGGTATCAAACTGATCCTCCAACTGACGAATCTGAAAGGTTACGGCAGGTTGCGTCATGTGCAACACTTCCGCAGCTTTAGTAAAACTTAACAATCTGGCGACTGCGTGAAAGACCTGTAATCTTCTGTCTGACATATAACTACCTATTCTCCTTGATCAATCGTCATACAGCCGAAGGATCCCGCATAGAAACATAATTTTAATATACGTCCAGCTTCCCCACCGGTCATCCGTTACCGGATACTCCCGCCTGATTTACCGATAAAAAAGACAAATCAGTTGGCTATTTATCTATTTAAGCATTGCGTTTGCAATTTAGAATAGAACACTTTCAGCATTGTGCAGCAAAAATATTCATAATTTTGTTGCACTCTGGATGAACGGTATAAATAGGCTTGCAAGCGTTATTTAATCATTACTTAATCAATCACAATCAATCACTACCTGATATTTTCTTATCCTGCTTTTCCTTATGGCCTGGAATACGGGGGTCGTCATCGTCCATCAGAATGCGGTGTGCAGGGCCTTCCAGGTCATCGTACTGCCCACTTTTGACCGTATAGATAAACGCGACGACGACGACGATCATGACCACAACCGCAATCGGAATCAGCAGATAAAGAGCATCCATAAATTAAAATCCCCAATGAAAGGAACACCCTGATTATAGGAGGAAAAACTCAGTGTTTAAGGCGTAATGAATTCAAGACCACCACCAGTGAGCTGGCTGACATGCCAATAGCCGCCATCCACGGTGCAATCATGCCGGTTGCTGCCAGCGGAACAGCTAGCAGGTTATAAGCGATAGTCCAGACAAAGTTTTGCTTGATGATCGCCTGCATTCGCCGTGCAGTATGGATAGCGAACGGTAACTGGTGCAGGTTTTCTGATAGCAACACCATATCGGCACTGGCCTGCGCCAGTTGCGAACCGCTACCCATCGCAATCGAAACCGGCGCACCAGCCAGAACCGGCGCATCATTGACCCCATCACCGACCATCGCCGCTGTCATGCCGCGTTGCTGTAACCCGCGCAGATAAGCCAGTTTGTCGTCAGGCAACTGCCCCCCCAAGGCATGGGGAATCTTCAGTTGCGCAGCCACGGCATTGGCAACAGTCGGGGTATCGCCGCTCAGCAAGGTGACATCTACACCGAGGGCTTGCAGTTCCGCAATAGCTTGCCCTGCTTCCGCACGTAGCTGGTCAGCCAGTGCCATGACCGCCAGCCAGCCATCGCTGCTGCCCAAAAAGACTTGGGAGCGTCCATCTGCCTGCATCAGCGTCGTCGGCAGTTCTGCACCGACCAGTTCCTGCACGAATGCAGCCGTGCCAATACGGTATTGCTTGTCCTGATAGGCGCCTTTCACCCCACGCCCGGATTCTGCCGTCAGTGCCGACAGACTGAGCGGGGCATCGCTCAGACGCAGGATGGCATGGGCAACCGGGTGTTCCGATGCCATTTCCAACCCTGCTGCCAGTTGCTGGCAGAAAGCCTTGTCAGCCGCCCCCAATACCTGGAACTCAACTACTTCCAGATGACCGTGGGAAAGTGTGCCGGTTTTGTCCAGCACCACATGATTGACCCGCGCCAGGGTTTCCAGCGCATGACCACGTGTGGTCAGCACCCCTTTGGAGGTGAGCAAGCCGGTGGCTGCTGTCAATGCAGTAGGTGTTGCCAGCGAGAAGGCACACGGGCAAGTAATGACCAATACGGAGAGTGCAATCCAGAAGGCTTCGGAGGGTTGATGCTGATGCCACCAGAGAAACACGGCAGCGGCAGTCAACAGGATCAGCGGCACAAAACGTGAGGCAACTTTTTCAGCCAGACGAGCCAGTTCGGGTTTTTCAGCCTGGGCACGTTCCAGCAAACGGATAATCGCCGCCAGCACCGTGTTATCACCCACTTTTGCCACTTGCATGGTCAGCGGGCTTTCGATATTGACCGTGCCGCCTACCAGATTGTCACCTAAGTGTTTGTGGCAGGGCAGGCTTTCGCCCGTCAGTAAGGATTCGTTGGTGCTACTCGCCCCTTCGATCACCACACCATCTGCCGGTACAACTTCACCGGGTTTGATCAACACGACATCACCGGGTTCAAGCTGGCTAACAGGGATAACTTCCTGTTCACCATTGCGTAAGCGGGTAGCGGTAGCAGGCATTAGCCGTACCAGTTCTTCGGCAACCTGCCCGGCTTTGTGCCGCGCGGTCATTTCCAGATAGCGTCCGGTCAACAGAAAGAAAGTGAACATGGTGACGGAATCGAAGTAGACTTCACCACCACCCATCAGGGTTGCCCAAACGCTTGCACAGAAAGCAATCGCAATCCCAATTGACACTGGCACATCCATGCCGAAACGCCCGCGCCGCACATCACGCCACGCAGAGGTAAAAAATACCCGTGCCGAATAGAACACCACTGGGGTGGTCATCACCAGACTGATCCAACGCAGGAAGTCGCGCATCCCGGTCTCCATATCGGAAACAGCGCCGATATACATGGCAACCGCAATCATCATCACCTGCATCATCCCCAAACCGGCAACAGCAATACGGCGGAGGGCAGCGGATTTTTCCTTTTTTTGCAGGGATTCAAGACGACCGGGGTCAAACGGATGGGCGTGATAACCAATCTCGGAAATGGATTTCAGCACATCGCTGAGGCGGATACGGCTGTTATCCCATTTCAGGGTAGCGCGATGAGTGGAATAGTTGATGCGAAAATCCAGCACCCCATCAAGTTGCTTGACGTGATGCTCGTTCAGCCACACACAGGCGGCGCAGACAATGCCTTCAAGAATCAGCGAGGCTTCGCGGCTATTGCCATCAGCATCGCGCACAAAGGATTTCTGCAATTCCGGCGCGTCGTAGACCTGCAACTTGCGCAAGGCTTCCGGTACCAAATCTTCCGGCTTGTCACCAATGGTGGTACGGAAGCGGTAATAATCGGTAAGGTTGTTGTCAACAATCGCAGTGGCAACAGCATGACAGCCGGTGCAACACATCTCACGAGGCTGACCGTCCACCACCAGCGGATAATGAGCACCCGCCGGAATCGGCTGACCACAATGGAAACAATCTGTTGGGGCTGGCTGTACGGGCGCTGCTGTACTCATGCTGGTTACTGCTTACCTTCCACCCAGGTTTCGCCTTTCACCTCATGCACTTCATCACCACGGGCAACGGTAATCACCATATCCCACTGACCGGGAGCTGGCAATTGCAGTGGCATACCGTAGAAACCGGGGGCGACTTCCGGCAACACTACCCGCTGATCCAACTGCTTGTTGGAGGGGCGCATAAACTCAACCTCTGCCTGAGCACCTGCCACCACCTGCCCGGCTTTATCCGTCACATGGATGCGAAACTGGCTGGGCTTGCCCAACTGTGGTTTCTCCAGCCAGCCGTCTGCCAGCTTCCAGCCGCGCTCACGCTGGGTTTGCAGTTGCGTCATGTAATTGTTGTAAAGGTCGTATTTCTTCTGGTAGTCGTAAGCCACCGTGCCAGGAAACGCGGAGGTGATATTGGTCGCACTTTCACGTTGTGGTTCAGGCAAAAAACGCCGCACGAAATCAGCACTAGCCCCGCTATTCGCAAGGGTAATAATTGTCGCATCCACCATCGCCAGAATCAGGAAAAAGCCGATGATAATTCCCAACCCCCAGTGAAAGCGTCCACCACGTTCGTCGCGGTGGGTGATCAGTATCCCGAGGATGACGGCGGTCATGGTGTAAAAACCGAAATGGATGGCAAATACATCCAGACCTGCCCAGTTCATCGCTGCCAAGGGGATGTAAATCGCTTGAACCACCAGAATGGTCAGCAAGGCAGACAACTTGCCGGGGCGTTTCAAACCTTTATAGAACAAAAAGAACAGGGCGGCTGAAACCAGCACACCCACGGTCAGCGTCAACGCAATATTCTGGTTTTCCATGTCACCTTCGTGGCATTACCTTACGGCATAATAAAATGGGATGGAATGATGACCGGCTCTGTCACCTTGCCTTCCAGCGGCGTGAGCTTGAACTGGAATTCACGGTTTTTCAGGGTATCACCGGGTTGCACAGTATAACGGATTTTTGCCAAAACGCGCATACTGGAATCCGGCTTCAGGCTTAACTCATTGATTTGCCCAAGATCCAACTCGGCATTAGGCAAGTTTTCTAGGGTTAACGTATAACGCGCAGCCTCCATGCTTTTATTATTGATTTTGAACTCATAGCTATTCTGGATGCGCCCATCAGACAGGGTGACATACAAAGGGCTGCGGATCTGCACTGCATTGGCTTCCAACAATTTGCTGCTAGCGATGCTCCACACCAGATAAATGGTTGCCAGCAAGGTAGCCAAGCCATAACCGACTGTACGCAGCTTGAGGATTTTGGTCTTTTTGCCTTCCAACCCGTGTTCGGAGGTGTAACGGATCAGCCCACGCTTCCAGCCCTGCTTGTCCATAATGCCATCACAAGCATCAATGCACAGCGCACAGTGGATACAACCGATTTGCAAACCGTCACGGATGTCGATCCCGGTCGGGCATACCTGCACACACAAACCACAATCCACACAATCCCCATGACCGGCAGCCTGACGGTTGGTCTGGTCTCGCATCTCCTTGACCGGCTTGACCCGCCCGGCAGTGCCTTCGCCCCGGTTCATGTCGTAAGATACGATCATTGTATCCTGATCAAACATGACGCTTTGGAAACGTGAATACGGGCACATGTGCAAACACACGTATTCTTTCGCCCAACCAGCGGTCAGGTAAGTGGTCAAGGTCAGGATGATGACCGTGCCATACATCGCAGCCGGAGCAGTCCCTGTGAAGAAACTCCATGTCAGCTCGTAAGCATCCCCCCAGTAAATGGCGAAGCTGATCCCTGTCCACATCGCCAACCCCAACCATGCCAGATGAGTTAAACCGATTTTGCGGATTTTTTCGGGATTCCACGGCTGTTTTTCCAGACGTAAACGCGCCACCCGATCACCCTGAATCGCACGTTCAATAAAGCGAAACGCATCTGTCCACAAAGTCTGGAAACAGAAATACCCGCAGAACACCCGCCCAAGCAAGGTAGTAACAAAGAACAGCAACACCGCTGCCAGGAACAGCAAGGCTGTCAGCCAGAAAATATCCTGCGCGTGCATCACCAGATCAAAAATGTAATAGCGTCGCCCCGGAATATCGAACAACACCGACTGGTCAGGCCCTACCGCACGCTCCCAGCGTAGCCAGGGCAACAGGAAAAATACCGCGTAAGCCAACACCAGAATGCCGGTTTTAAGATTGCGGAAACGCCCTTCCACCGAACGGGGGTGAAGGGAAGACTTCGGTTGAATGACGTGTTCAGTACTCATGTATGGATTATCCAATCATTCCAGTAGGCAGGTATCTGCACGTAATACCTGATGAACGCCACATCATACGTATAACGGTCTGACATGCCTTGCGCTTCATCAAATTTCAGGAGCGAACTTTAACACCTTCTAATAAAGCCCACACAGCTAAATATGCCCATAATGCAAAAAGGCCGGGGGATCTCCCCGGCCTTTTCAGCATGTCAGGCAAAGATCTGCTTATTTTGCAGCAACACCAGCCGACATCTGTTGCAGGTAAGCGGTCAATACCTTGATTTCGGTATCAGACAGGTTACGACCCTCTTTACCGAAAACCGGCATTTTACGATTCACACCGTTGTGGATCACCGCTTTAACTGCTTCCAGCTTAGCTTCAGGGGTTGTTGCCGCATCAACGTTGGCAATTGTCCATACCTTGTCAGTCAGGTTGGCTGCACCTTGTGCGTGCATACCCTTGCCTTCCTTGGTGTGGCACATGTAGCAACCGCCAGTTTCGCCCTGGAAGATTTTCTGACCTTCCGCTGCTGCCGCTGCATCCGCTGGTTGACCAGAGAGTGTCAGTACGTAGTTGGCAACCTGATTCAACTGATCAGGACTAAAGGTTTTGCTGTAAGCTGGCATATAACCCATACGACCGCCACGAATAGTGGTTTCAATCGCAGTGGTATCACCACCCCACAACCAGTCGTCATCGACCAGGTTAGGAAACTGACCAACCACACCCTGACCACCAGCCTGATGGCAGGCAGCGCAGTTATCACCGAACATCCCTACGCCATAAGAACGCACGAATGCAGACATATCCGGGTCAGCGGCGATCTGCTCATAGGAGGCAGCACCTACCTTGTCCAGATACGCTTTCTGCTTCAATGCAGGCTCACCGGTCTGCATCTCATTAGCCAGCAATGCACGCATGTTCCAATGTGTACTTTTCTCTTCACCCGCATCCGTCTTGTAGGTAATGTTGTTACCGATACCTTTGGTATAGGAATCAAACATCGGCCATGCCGGATACATGATCCAGTAAACAATCGCGAAAATGATCGTGCCGTAGAAAGTCCACAACCACCAGCGTGGCAACGGGTTGTTGAACTCTTGCAGCGTGTCATCCCAAACGTGGCCGGTGGTTTCCGCTCCGGTCAGCGGGTCTTTTACAGGAGTAGCCATACTTTATTTCTCACCTTTAGCTTGGGCAGCTTCAGCAGCCTTGACCCGGCGGTCAGCGTCATCTTCGTCCATCAACGGCATGTAGCGGTAGGATTCCAGCCGCTCACTACGCTTGCGGCTGGAATAGACGTAAATAACGATCCCGACAAAAGTCGTAAAGAAAATCAGCAATGCAACCGTTTTGCTGTTACCCAGATCCAGAATCCATGTCCAGAAATCAGCTAGCATTTTGTTTTCCTCACTTGGCTCAAAGCTACATCCAGCGAATTAACGGAACTGGATGAAGTGGTCTTCATCAAACTTCTTGAAATCAACCATCGTGCCCAGCACTTGCAGGTAGGCAACCAGGGCATCCATTTCGGTCAACTTGTTAGGGTTGCCGTCATAGTTGCCTTTCTGTGCTTGTGCCATCAGATTGTTTTCAGCCGTATTGATGTCCAGCTTTTTGGCAACATCTTCACCAAATCGCTTTACATTGGACTCATATTCCACCTTGGTCAACGAGTAAGGAACACCTACCCGCTTCAAAGCGATCATGCGGTCTTTAATGTCAGCATACTGCAAGTTGTTTTCCAGCAACCACGGATAGTTGGGCATGATTGACTCAGGAACAACTGAACGTGGTGCAACCAGATGCGCTACCTGCCATTCGTTGGAGTACTTGCCACCAACACGTGCCAGATCAGGACCAGTCCGCTTGGAACCCCATTGGAACGGGTGGTCAAACTTGGATTCTGCCGCCAGTGAATAGTGACCATAACGCAGGTCTTCATCACGGAACGGGCGAATCATCTGGGAGTGGCAAGTGTAGCAACCTTCACGGATGTAAATGTCGCGACCACGCTGTTCCAGTGGTGTATAAGGACGTACCAGTTCCACCCCTGTTACAGGGTCTTTAACGTCTTCAACCGTTTCATTGATGTAATGCAACGGTACGATTTCAACCAGACCACCGATACTGATAGCGACCAGCGTCAAGACAATCAGCAAACCAGAGTTGGTTTCGATACTTTCGTGTTTAAACATATCTCGGTTCTCCCTGATTACGCTTGAGCAGCGGCAGTAGCAGAAACAGGCTCTTCCTGCTTAGCCCGCGTGATAGTCATGTAAATGTTGTATGCCATGACGAACATGCCGGACAGGAAGAACAGACCACCTACCGCACGAGCTACCAATGGACCATGCATGAATGCAACGGTTTCAACGAAGGTGTACGCCAGGTTGCCGTACTCGTCAAATGCACGCAGCATCAAGCCTTGACCGATACCGGATACCCACAGTGCGGTGATGTACAGGATAGTCCCGATGGTTGCCAGGAAGAAGTGGGTGTAAACCAGTTGTGTGCTGTACAGCGTGGTGTTCCACAGACGCGGAATCATGTGGTAGAAGGAAGCAATCGAGATCATTGCCACCCAGCCCAGTGCGCCGGAGTGAACGTGACCAACCGTCCAGTCAGTGTAGTGTGACAGGGCGTTGACGCTCTTCAGGGACATCATCGGGCCTTCAAAGGTAGACATACCGTAGAATGACAGCGCCGTGATCATGAACATCATGATCGGGTCAGTACGCAGTTTGTCCCATGCGCCGGAAAGCGTCATGATACCGTTGATCATACCACCCCAGGATGGCATCAGCAGCAGGATGGAGAAAGTCGCTGCCAGTGTGGAAGTCCAGTCAGGAATCGCTGTCCAGTGCAGGTGGTGAGTACCTACCCACATGTACATGAAGCTCAGCGCCCAGAAGTGGATGATGGACAGGCGATAGGAGTAAACCGGACGACCAGCCTGCTTCGGAACGAAGTAGTACATCATCCCCAGGAACGCCGCTGTCAGGAAGAAACCGACCGCGTTGTGACCATACCACCACTGGGTCATCGCATCCTGTGCACCAGAGAACAAGCTGTAGGACTCAAGCGAGGTAAAGCTGACCGGCACTGCCAGATTGTTGAAAATGTGCAGCAGCGCAGTCGCCAGAATGAACGACATGTAGAACCAGTTGGCAACATAGATATGTGGCTGGTTACGCTTGATCAGGGTAATGGTAAAGATCAGGAAGTAAACAACCCACACAACAGTAATAGCGATGTCGATGAACCATACCGGCTCAGCGTACTCACGACCTTGGGTATAGCCGAACAGATACAGGACACCCGCGATCAGGACTGACAGGTTCCAACCCCAGAAAGTAAAGTTAGGCCAGAAAGTGCCACCTGCCAAACGAGCTTGACAAGTACGCTGCACAACATAGTAAGAAGTGGCAAACAGTGCGTTACCGCCGAAGCCGAAGATAACACCACTGGTGTGGAGCGGACGCAAACGTCCGAACGTAATCTGGGCAATATCGAAGTTCAGGAATGGCCAAGCCAGCTCTGACGCGATATACACCCCGGCACTCATGCCGAGGATACCCCAGAAGATTGAAGCAATCGCGAATTTCTTCACGATTTCATAGTTGTATTGCTCCGAAGAGAGTGCAGCACTATGAGCCATCGTATGCCCTCTGGTTAAAACAAGTTAAAAAATCGGGTCGTTAGTCTTTAAACCGCGCAAGCATAGCGCAAAAGGATATTTAAGAAAACGTTAATACTGAGGAAAAAACACATTGGACTGTGTTTTTTCACACACCACTTCAGCAATTTGACTTAGGTCAAGAAAGCATAAAAAACCATACTAATACCACATTGATGATGGCAAGCAATACCGCAGCGGAACCCATATCCTTGGCTCGCCCAGACAACTTGTGCGGCTCCAGCCCGGTACGGTCAACTACCGCTTCCACTGCTGAATTCAGCAACTCCACAATCAGCAATAGTAACACACTACCGATCATCAGGGTCTTCTCCAGCGCATTTTCTCCCAGCCACAGCGCCAGCGGCACTGCAATCACCAACACCCAGACCTCCTGCCGGAAAGCCTCTTCGTGTTTGTAAGCCGCCCGAAAACCCTGCCAAGAATATTGCCCGGCCTTGATGATGCGAGTCAGCCCGGTATTACCGCTGTATGCCATAAACGTTCCCTTATAAAGACCCCTCCCAACCTCCCCTTGTCAGGGGAGGGGCAAGGGGATTGTTACGCCAAAAGATTATCCAGTTGTTGGTAAACATCCCTGCCCTGCCGGTCTTGTGCCAGCGCCATCAGAAACAGGTTGCCACTTTTCGCCGCCCACACCTTGCCGACGACTGCCTTTTCACGGGCATCATCAGCCGTTTCCAGATATGCGCCCTTGTACTCCACCACCAGGCTGCGCCCATCCTGCAATTCCGCCACAAAGTCGGGGTAAAAATAGCCATGTGCCAGCGGTAAACGGAAAGAAGCCGCTTCACGGTTAACCAGATTGCGTACCCAGTACTTGACTTTGGGATGCTGGTCGAGCGCCTGGGCGCAGGTGAACTCTTCACCACTGGCACTCAGGTCTTCAACCACCGGGTAATAGTGTTTGCTGAAGGTGTATTTGCCCCGGTAATACGGCAGCCGTGCCGGGTACAAACCAGGCTGGAACTGGTAGCGGCAAGTGTCTGATACGCCCAGCAAACGGTCATCGTCGAAAAGCCAGTGTTGGAAACCCTGCTGTGCGGCTTTGTGGCGGCAGAAGACAATACGTTCCTTGATAGCACGCGCCAGCAGAAACTTGCTGCGCACCAGTGCGGTGAGGGAAAAACCACGTTCCGCCGTCAAATGCCCGACCAGTTGCACCAGCCAGCGGATCATTTCGGCGGGGCTAACATCGGCTTGCCGTACTTCCCGATCCAGCCAGCGCACCAACACGGTCTGGTCAATGTCGAGTTCGATCAGGTTGAGGTTGGGTGTATCGCCCTGCTCCGCCAGTTTGTAACTAACATGCCCGCCTTGCAGGAATACCTCAAAGGTACGCCCGGACTCACGGATGGCGAATTGTGGCAGTTCCAACGGGAGATCCAGCAGCGACCAACCGCCTTGGGTATAGAGGAAAGATTCTGGCTCCAGCAGGTGAAGCTGGTTGGCTTCGCGCACACACAGCAAGGGCAATGGGACAAAGGTTTCGCCGCGTTCAGCCGGAGCCAGCCGCGCCCTAACGCGCAGGTTGTGCTGCTCCACCTGTTGCTGCACTTCCACCTTTTGCTTGCCAGTGAAGCCTTGCAGGATCAGCTTTTCAGTCGGCGCATCAATCAGGCCGGTTGCGGTGAAAGTTTCGCCGTTGCCGAGGGTGAATTCGCTGCGTTCTTCCGCTACCGTCGGTTTGGGCTGGTCGGGATTGCCATCAAACAGGCTGTACTGATTGCCATGCTGCAAATGCTGCGGAATTTCCAGCGGGTCGAAACCCATGCCCTGCACCATCTTGTCGGTCAGCATGGCAGCAGCCTTGGCAAAATTGGGTGAAACCAGATGCGCATAGGCACGGTTGAGCGCTTCGTTGCTGCGGCGTTGCGCATACGGCATCCGCAGCACGCGCCCCAACAACTGTTCGGCATCCTTGGCGGATTTCACATCCTTGACTGAGCAGAATACGTAGGCGAACGAGCAATCCCAGCCCTCTTTCAGCGCTTCCACGGTAATGATGTATTCGATTGGGCAAGCCGGGTCGAACAGGTTGATGCCGTCCAGTTCACGCTGGTTGCCGGTGACAACCGCGATTTGTTGCGGCTCCACCCCAAGCTGTTCGGTCAGGAAGGTTTTCAGCACCTCATGAGTGACTTCGCCGCTTTTGTTGTCGGCCTGCAACAGCACCAGCGGGCGGATGGCATCGCCGGATTTGATGGCTTCCTGCGCCAGTTGCTTGCGGGTCAGCACCGCGTCACGCACCGCACCCTCCCATTCGTTGTGTTCGCTGAGCATGATCGGCAACTTGATCATGTTGGCGGCTTTCAGTTGCGAGGCGGAAACGTGGTGTAGGACGTTGGAGGCGGATTCGCGGCTGGTATCCGGGGTCGCTGTGAATTCGACCACGCAGGCGGGGTGAATGCGTTTGAGGGTGTCGAAAGTCAGTTTGGTACGGGCGTTGTGCGCTTCGTCCATAATCACCAGCGGCTGCTTGAGCGCCAGCAGGTTGGCGAAGGAATACTTGATCTTGCCCAGTGTCGCGGCGGTCAGGCCGTTGGGCTTGAGGTCGGCCTCGGTGACTTTTTCCAGCCGTTCGTCGTGCGGGTTGACCCCGGCGAAATGTGGCTCGAAATCTTCATGGTAGGCGTAGACCTTGCGCCCGCTGGTGTCTTCGACGCGCAGGGTGGCGAGTGTGCCGACCACCACGATGGCTTTCGCACCGATGTCCTGCTTGCGGATGCGGGTCACATCGCCGATGTCCAGCACCAGCAGGCGGTCGACACCAAATTCATCCTCCAGCGCAGCGCGGTAGGGGTGGCTGGGCTTTTGCAAGGCTTCCAGCGTCTGTTCGCGGATGGTGTTGGTGGGAACCAGCCACAACACGATGGGGAAATCCTGCTCCAGATAGGCGCGTTTCGCCACGCCGACGGTGTAGGAAGCCAGCACAGTTTTGCCGCCCCCGGTCGGCAGGCGCAGGCACACATACGGAACCTGCCCGAAAGCGTGGTGCAGGTAGGGCAGCGGCTGGCGGTTCTGGCGTTGCTGGGCGCGGGTGAAAGCCTCCTCGACCGGCATCAGGCGGGCTTCTTCGAGGAACTCACGCAGGCTTTGCAGCGTTTCTTTCTGGTAGTTTTTCAGCTCGAACATCAGGCGGCTTGTCGTTCCACAGATTCACCCGTGGCAAAGCCGGTATAAGGCCGTTTGTAAGGCGCGTGGAAGGCCAAAACAATATCTTCCTTCGGCACACCCAGTTCTACAAACTCACCGGCAATACCACCCTCTGTGCCATCGTGCTGAATCCAGATCTGCCCATTCTTGATGTCAACATGTAACACAGAACCATGAAAACGCTGATAGCCATTCCAGCCAACTGTCATCAACTGGTAGTGGTCGCGCTCATTATCAAACAGCAATTCCATGTCCACATTGTCGATGGCAGGCTTGAATTGTGCATATTTTTCCAGAATTTGCCGCACATACTGGCGATAAGTGTTCAGTTTATCCATGTGGCAATCTCCTCCTGATCAGGCTTGAAAACGATCAGCTTCAACTGGTTGCGTTGCACCGCCAACTGAGTGAAGGGCAAGCTGAAAAAGGTTTTGTGAATATCGAAGGGAATCGCCAGATAAAGCAAGCGGCTTGGCTCGTTTTCCTCTAACACCAGACGGTAATTCAGAAACTGCCCCAGCGCATTATGAAAGTCCGAAACTGGCGACTGGCTGAGAAAAGATTTGATCTCAACAGCGATTTGCTCGTTGCCACGCTCAGCCGCCAGCATCCGCTCTGCACCCAGATCGACATACAATTCTACACCGCCGAACGGAATGAAAAACGGGTCGTGAGTGATCATCCACCCCTCTTTCTGCAAAGCATGTTTCACCGCATTGTGAAATAAATCATAAGCTGGCATTGGCATATTCCTTAATCAGTAACTCAAGTATACCAAACTCCATCACCCCACCCGCACATCATACGGTATCTGCTTGAACACGATCCCCTCTGCTGCCAGCCGCCCGACTCCGAAGCGGCTGGTTTCGCCGTAGATGACGCGCTTGCCTGCGTGTGCGGGTAATCCGTCCAGCACGTTTTGGGTGAGGACATTGCCACCTTGCAGGCGGCGGTCGCCGAGGATGCCGTTGTACAGCAGGTAATAGGCTGTGCCGTCGTGGATGCCAAGCAGCGGGGAAAGCGTGTCAGGCTGCTGCCACGGGGTGCGCGTTTCCAGATACCAAATGTAGGCGGCGAGCGTGGGGAAACGGATGACCTTGTCAATCATGCCGAATTCATCGAACACGGTTGCGCCGAGGCGGTAGAAGGTGAATCCGCCGCCGCCCTGCCAGTTGACGGCTTTGGAAATGCCGCCCTGTTCGCCGTCCACCACCTTGCGCAGGCGTGGCTGGCAATGGGTCACGGCATGGTCGCCCATTTCCACGCCGATGTACTGCCGCCCCATCTTGTGCGCCACTGCCGCAGTCGTACCCGACCCCAGGAACGAATCCAGCACCCAATCTCCCGGATTCGTCGCAATATGCAATATCCGCTCAATCAACCGCTCCGGCTTCGGCGTACCAAAAATCTCCTCGTCATTAAATTTGACAACTTCACGTTTGGATTCTTGGTTGTCTCCCACCTCACTACGCAACCAGACAGTTTTCGCCACAAGCCCATCTTGAACTTCTGACAAAAACTTCTTGATTCTTGGAACATTATTACCGCTTTCACCAAACCAAATACGATTATCAGCTACCAACTCTAAAAATCTTTCTTGTCGTGCCCCCCAACATCTACCCTTTGGAGGCAATAATTTCCTCCCATTGGGCGTAGTAAGCTCATAGATGTTGTCACTCACCCCAGTTTTAGCGTATTGCTCCCCACGCTGCCCACCTGTCAGGCTAATGGTGAAATCGCTTGATGCCCAAACACCACGAGAATCATTGTCAGGATTACTGTAACGAGCATCTGTATTTTCACTTCTTGGAAGCAAATTAGGTCGCCAAACTTGTTTGTTGTTTGCATACACCATTACGTGGTCATGACTATCAGATAACCAAATCGCATTTGCCTGCGGGGACGATTTTTTCTCCCAAACAACGTTGGCGATGAAGTTTTTGCGCCCGAAGATTTCGTCGAGCATGACTTTGAGGTAGTGGCCTTCGTTGTCGTCGATGGACACCCACAAGCTGCCGTCTTCGGCGAGCAGTTCGCGCAGGAGTTCAAGGCGCGGATACATCATCGACAGCCATTGGCTGTGCTCCAGATTGTCGTCGTAATGCTCAAAGGCGGAGCGCGTGTTGTACGGCGGGTCGATGTAGATGCATTTCACCCGCCCCGCATACAAGGGCAGCAAGGCTTTGAGCGCATCCAGATTATCGCCCTGGATCAGCAGGTTGTGGTTGGGCGTTACGCCATGCCCGAGTTCCGGCACGCTTTCGAGCAAGCGGTACGGCACGCGGTTAGCAATCTGGAGGGAGGCAGGCTTGTTCAGCCAGTCAAGCAGGGGCATGGGTTTCCTTTATGGCATACAACATTTCTTGTACTTCTTGCCGCTGCCACACGGGCAGGGGTCATTGCGCCCGATTTTGGGTTCGGTACGGATCACTTGCTCTACCAACGGCTCAGAGTCATCATCCTCCTCAAACCCGTCATCCTCTGCCCCAACCAGCATCTGCTGATAATTGGGGCGCGGCGTATCCCGCTCCGTGCGCAGCCCCATCCCCAGTTCCACATCTTCCAGATCGCCGCACACGCTCCAGTCCACCTGTTCGCTGGCAAAAGCAGCCCGGATGGCAGGCATTGCCTCCACCGCCCGCAATACAATCAGATCCGCCACGATCAGCCCTTTCAAGCCATGATCCTGTGCAAAGGTGTTTTGCAAGCAATACACCAGGCGTTCAATGACAGGTTTACGCAACTTGCCATGCCGCGTGCCAATTTCCACCAGTGATTGCAACGCCAGCGGAATGGCAAATTCATCATTACGCGCATCCAGCACATACGCCACCAATGGCTCAATCGCAACCTGCCCGGCAGCCGCAATCACCGCCGGAATTTCATCATGTGCCCAATCGTCTTCCGCCAACAGGTCAAAAATATCTATCAGCTCATGCAAACCCGCTGGCATCAGATGCTGCAACGCCCGCCATGAATGCAGGGGAACCCAGTAATCCGTATCCTCACTTTCCAGAAAACGGCTATCAGCCACCAGCCCCACCAAACTGATCGCATCCCCGGCGGTAAAACCATAGGCTGAATAATCAAGCCACGGTCGGTTGTCCTGCGGCTCCCCCAAAGGAGCCAAAATGTTGATGATGCTTTGCGTATTCATGGTTACTCCAGTGTCGTTGGGGCGAGCATAGCAAAACAGCGCAGGAATCGCGCCCCTACTTGCCCCGCCAGTTGCTGATAACCAGCCCACCCACCACCAGTAGCGCCCCCAGCGCATGGTAGGTATGCAACTGTTCCCCCAGCAACAGCACCGCCAGCAGAATCCCGAAGACCGGCATCAGGTAACTGAACTGCCCGGTACGCCCCGCCCCCAGCCGCCGGGTAGCATCATTCCAGAACAGGTAGGACAGCAACGACGGAAACACCGCCACATACAGCACACTGCCCACACTGACCGGCGTCAGCGGCATCGCCTGTGCGGTCAGGGTTTCATGCAGGTAAAACGGCAAGATCACCAGCGCCCCGAGTGTCACGCTAAACCCAAGGATCGGCAAACCCTGCAACCCCGGCGGCAACTTGCGCAACAGAATGGTGTAAACCGCCCAGTCGAGTGCCGCAACCAGCATCCACACATCGCCACGGGTAAACGCCAGATGCTGCAAAACAGCCACATCCGCCCGCGTAATAATCACCAATACCCCGAAGATCGACACCAGCAACCCCAACCACTGACGCAAACTGGCAGGCTCACGCAACAACAACCCCGCCAGCAGGATGGTGAAAACCGGCGTCACCGCCTGCAACAGCACCCCATTGGTCACGGTCGTGGTTTGCAGGCCGAGATAAGCCAAGCTATTGAAAGCCGCCACCCCCAGCACGGACAACGCCAGTACCAGCCGCCAGTGCTCACGCGCCAGCGGCAAAGCCACCCGCATGGATTGATACGCAAACGGCAACAGAATCAGCGCCGCCACACACCAGCGCCAGAACGACAACGCCAAAGGCGGAATGTCGGCATGAAAAGCACGCGCCAGATTGAAATTACCCGCCCAGAACAGGGTCGCCAGCACCAGTAGCAGATAGGGAGAAACACGATTGAGCAAGCAGTGCCTCGGAGTGGTCAATGTCGTTTGGAAGCATTAGACCAGAACATCCGGGGATGGTCGAGTTGCCACGCAGGCCAGCAACTGACGAATAACACTGACAGCATCACCGCTGGCTTCCCCACTTAATGAAACTAATTGCACTGGCTGCTGTGCATTGCCCATCACTCCGGTCAAGGCTGGGGCTGTTACGGGATACAGGGCAATGCCGGGTTTATCCAGCGCCGCTGCGATGTGCATCAGGCCAGTATCCATGCCGATTACCCCGCTTGCAGCTTGCAGGACACCGGCCAGTTCTGCCAGTCGGCAGCTCGGCAATACCTGCGCAAACGGGCTGGTTTGCGCCAGACGGCTGGCACGTTCCTGTTCACGCTGATTACCCCACGGCAACAGGGTGTGGATGCCCTGTTGTGCCAGAGTAGCGATGAGTTGCCGCCAGTGTTCTTCCGCCCATTCCTTGTCCACCCGACTGGTTCCATGCAAGGCAACCACATAGGGGGATGGCAAGACAACAGGCGGTAACGGGAAAGCACTAGCCGCAATCCCGAAATCCACTGGCAAACTGTCAATGCGGTAGCCCAACATGTTGGCAGTCAGCAAACGATTGCGGGTCACGGCATGTTGCTGACGGGATACGGCAGCACGTTGCTGGTAGGCGAGACTGGCAAGCGGTTCACGGATGCTGTGCCAGTCATAACCACAACGTTGCCCGCGAGCCATGCGACTGAGCAAGGCACTTTTCAGCAAGCCCTGCGAATCCAGCACCCAGTCGTACTGTTCCTGCCGCAAGGTTTGCACAAACCGGCGGATTTCATGGCGTGTTTGTGGCTGCAAAAGCTGTTTGCGCCAACGCCGCAGGGCTACCGGCACAACCCGCCTGACACCAGGGTGCCAGCGCGGTACTTCGGCAAAACTTTCTTCCACCACCCAGTCAATCTGGATACCGGGTAGCATCGCGCAGGCATCACTGACCGCAGGCAGCATGTGGACGACATCCCCCAACGAGGAAGTCTTAACAACCAGCAGTCTGGGCGTCTGGCTCATGGCTGGCAATACGTTGGTCGAGGTGGAAGCGGGCTTGCCGCAGGATCAGTTCCAGTGCGCCCTGCTGGCTGGTAAAAAAGGCTTGCGCCTGTTGCCCGGCCTGCTGGCGGGCGGCAACATCCTGTAACCAGTGCAGGGCTTGCGCACACAGGGCATTTTCATCCTGCACCTGCACGGCTCCACCAGCAGCACACAACGGCGGGAACATGTCATTGAAATTGTGGGTATGTACCCCGCTGATCACGGGCACGGCAAACACGGCAGCTTCCAGCGGGTTATGTCCGCCGTGGGCAAGCAGGCTACCACCCACAAAAGCCAGATCGGCACAGGCATACCACAGCAGCAATTCCCCCAGCGTATCCCCCAGCAGGATGTCCGTTTCAGGCATTACCGGCTGGGCAAGACTGCGACGGGCAGTTACCCAACCTGCGGTTTCACACAAGGCTTTGACACTGGCGAAACGCTCCGGGTGGCGCGGCACAAGAATCAGCAACAAATCAGGCACTTGATGGCGCAACTGCTCAAACACCCGTAACAGGCTGGCTTCTTCCCCCGCATGGGTACTGCCTGCCACCCATACCGGACGCTTGCTCCATTGGCTACGCAAGACTTTGGCTCTGGCTGGTAAGTCAGCAGGAACCTGCAACTCGAACTTGAGGTTGCCACTTACCCCCAGTTGACCAGGCCATGCCCCCAATTGAAGGAAGTGATCCGCATCCGTCTGACTGCGAGTCCCGATCCAGCTTGCACAGCGCAAGGTCTCACGCACCAGACCGCCCAAACGGGCATAGCCTTGGGCAGAACGCGGCGACAAGCGGGCATTTACCATTAACAGTGGAATCTGCCGGTTGGCACACGCCTTGTACAGGTTAGGCCAGATTTCGGTTTCCACCACCAGCAACAGATCAGGGCGCAGCCGCCGCAGGAAACGGCGCAAACCATCCGGCAGGTCGTAGGGGCAATAACTGTGCCCTACCCTGTCACCAAACAACTGTTGCACCATAGCCGAGCCGGTCGGGGTTGTGGTTGTCACCCACACACGGGTAGCGGGAAAATCCTGCAACAGGCGCTTAACCAGTGGGCGGGCAGCAATCACCTCCCCCACCGACACGGCATGAACCCACACGCAACGCTCACCACCCTGACGCGCCGGAACATAGCCGAAACGCTCATCAATGCGCTGGCGATAAGCCGGATTTTTACGGCTGCGCCACCACAGGTTCAATACCAATAGGGGAACCAACAGATTGAAAACCACCGTATACAGATAACGCTTGAACATGCATGAAAGCCCGTAATGCCAAGGTATGCAGACATTCAAGCAGAAACCTGTTTCAACTCCATGACAGAGCGGTAAAACTCCACCAGTTTTTCAGCTTGTGCGGTATGCGACCAAGTAGCAGCATAGGCCAGTGCCTCCCTGGTTTTCTGTGCGTGCAAGGTTTTCCCCGTCAGCAAACGCTTGACCTGGGCGGCAAACAGCTCCGGGCTTTCCGGGGCAACCAGCCCACCGACACCTGTACCGATAATGTCTTTCGTACCCAGCACCGCCGTGGAAACCACAGGCGTGCCGCAAGCCATCGCTTCCAGCAACACCAGCCCCTGCGTTTCCGTGCGGGAGGCAAATACAAAGACATCCGCAGCCTTGTAACATGCCTGTAATTCACCATCCCGCCGCAAATAACCGACAAACAGCACCTGTTCCGCCAGCCCTGCCCGCTGTACCTGTTGGTGTAACGTCTTTTCCGCCGGGCCTTCACCCGCAATGACCAGTAATACATCCGGCAGTTGCTCGCGCAGATGCAGCATCATGTCCAGCAGGAAACCGATGTTTTTCTCGAACGCCACCCGCCCTACGAACAACAAGACCGGGCGTTCCGGGGCAATAGCGTGTTGCGCCCGAAAAGCAGCACCGTTACCCGGCTCAAACGTCCGCATGTCCAGACCTGTTGGCAGGATCGTCATCGGCGTTTGCACCCCGTAATCGAGCAGTACTTGCTGCATGGCGGTGGAAGGCACGATCAAGCCATCCAACTCAGCACACTGGGTACGCGAAAAGCGCCGTGCCACGTAACGCAGCCATTCCTTTGGCAACCACGGAATGTAGTTGTAGAGGTATTCCTCGAAAAAGGTATGGTAAGTAGCCACCACCGGCAGCTTGAGCTTGCGAGCCAGTTTCAAGCCCGCATAGTGCGCCACAAACGGGGTATGGATGTGGATGATGTCGTAATGCTCCGCCTGCAACTCGTCGGCAAGGCGGTGGATATGGCGGATGCGCATCATCCGGTCTTCCGGGTCAACGATGACACCGCGCGAACTGATGCGGATGATACCGTCTTCATCCGTCGCAGCTTGCCCGTAGTCGGGAGCAATCAGCGTGACGCTGTGCCCTGCTGCCTGCAATGCTTGCCGGAATGCCTGGATCGACGTGGAAACACCGTTGACGCGCGGGAAATACACGTCGGAAACCATCAGGATATGCATGGATGCGTTTACACCCCTACCTTGCCGCCATCATTACGGGTAATCACCACTGTTGCCGAGCGCGGGCGGGCATTGCCGCCATCCGGCCAGTGGCTGGTGATGTTGCCGTCACTTGCCCAGCTTTCGCTGCTGCGTTCGCCGGGGTGCTGGATGTTGACAAGCAGGGCCTTGCCATCCGGGGTTTCGGTGATGCCGGTAATTTCGCAATCCTTGGGGCCAACAAGGAAGCGGCGCAAGGCGGTTGCTTGCGGCTTTGAGCCGACGGGGCAACCAATCGCCTGATCCGCGTTGTCATGGGTTGGAACGGCCTTGTTAACCACCTGCACCGTGTTACCATCGCCGACGACACCGGGAATTGCCGCCAGCATCATGCAATTGGTCACGTCGGTGTAATAGGCATCGTCGGTTTGTACCCACAGCAAGCCGGGGGTGGACTGGCTGAACCACAAGCCATCTGGCCCGGAAAAGTCGTTGTCAGCGGTCAAGCCCGACAGGTTGATGTCAGCCCCTGCCTCAGCAGGCGCACCGAACAGGTACACATCCCACTGAAAGCGGGTAGCAGCGTGGTCATCACCCGCTTCGCGCCAGCGGATGATATGCCCGTTGACATTACCTGCCACGCGCTTGCCGTCTTTTTCATCCACGTAATAACGCTGGTTGGCAGCATCCAGCGGCATGGCTACCCCGCGCCCGTTTTTTTCGGAAACGTTATTGGTCAGGGTGATGTAAACCTCGCCATTTAACGGGTTGACCGCTGCCCATTCCGGGCGATCCATTTTAGTGGCTCCCACTGCATCAGCCGCCAACCGGGTATGGATGGCAACATCAGCGGTATCGGCGAAAGCGTATTTGTCGTATTGAGCAACGGCGGTATTGTCCAGCGTCAACGGCAACCATTCACCCGAACCATCCGCATTGAAACGGGCAGCATACAACTTGCCTGCATTCAGGTATTTGTCACCGGCTGCCAGCCCACCATTGGCATCGGCGGCATCCCACTTGGCATCCGTGACGAATTTGTAAATGTATTCGTTGCGCGAATCATCGCCCATGTAGAACACCAGCGGCTTGCCTGCCTCGGCTTTGGCCGGAACACAACCTTCGTGGGCAAAACGCCCTAATGCGGTACGCTTTTTCGGGGTGGCTTGCGGGTTGAACGGGTCGATTTCCACCACCCAACCAAACGTATTGGCAACGTTGCGAAAATCGTCGGTAGCGGTTGCGCCTGTTATCCCGGCATTCCAGCGGCGGTACAAGTCGGTGCTATCGCTTGCACCGGGACGTGACCAGTTGTAACGCCCGGAGGTGTCGCCCTTCATGCCATAACGTTTGAATGCCACCAACTCTTGCGGGGTGCGGGCACTGTCTGCTTCACGCCGATGGAAGTATTCCGCCCAGTTTTCCTCGCAAGTCAGGTAAGTGCCCCACGGGGTATAGCCATTGGAGCAGTTGTTGAGCGTGCCACGGGTTTGCAAGCCGTCTTTGGAAAAGGCGGTTTTCATCAACTCGCTGCCTGCCGCAACGCCACTGAGTTCCATCACGGTCGCAGCCGTAATGCGGCGGTTGAGCGGGTTGGTCAGGCTGGTTTGATAACCGTTGCCAGAGCGGGCAATTTCCACGATGGAAACGCCGTGTGCCGCCACTTCCTTGTCGATTTCGAGAACAGGACGCGCATTGACGTTGCCAGTTCCCAGATCGGTCGCACCTGCCGGGTGCATGAAACCGAGGTCTTCCGCCACTTCATGATTCAGACACAACAGGCCGCGCTGGGCATTGCTGGCATCCCAACCAGTGCCTGCTGCATTCAGGCCGAAATAGAACATGCCATCGTGGTGGTCGCCTGCCCGCACCTCGAAATCGTTATCCGTACCGTCATTTTTATAAGCAGAAACCCCCGCCTTGAGCGGGTCGCCCGTCGCCAGCAATACGGTAGCGGTATAGCCTTCCGGGACGCTCAGTACATCAGCCACGCTTTTGGCAACCGGCTTGAAACTGAGGGCAAGACCGCTGGCAGGCACGGGGGGCGGGGTTTTGGCTGCCGGGGCAAGCGCTGCTTTGCTGGGCTGTTTGTTTTCCCCACACCCTGCCAAAGCACTGCCGAAAACGGAAGCCACCATCAGGTAGAAACCACCCTTGAACAGGGTACGCCGATCCATGCGGCTGGCCAGCACTTCGGCAAATGTCGGGTTGCAGGAATCGTTGTGCCCGAAATCACCGGGGTCGGTAGTGGAAGTGCTGCTGCGCTGCTTGCTCATCAGGGGATCCTTTGCTGATGCCGGGAAAACTCATGGTGTACCAGCCTAACGCGCAAATTTGAATATTCTGTGGCAGATACGTTAAGAAATTGTGTCAGGGATGAGGAATGCACGCCTCCCCACCCAGCAGCAAACAACCCGACCACCTCCGCAGGCTAATATCAATCCTGCTTGTCTTTTTTCTTTTTAGCCTTTTTTGCGGCTTTCTTGGCAGCTTTTTTAGCCTTTTTCTCAATTTTGCGGGCAGCTTTCTTGGCTTCTTTTTCCTGCTTGCGGGCTTTCTTGAGCGCTTTTTTCTCAGCCTTTTTGGCTTGCTTTTTCGCTTTTTTCTGCTTCTTGTCAGACTTGCCCTCGTCATCTGCTTCCGTATCAGCGACTTCCTCAGCAACCACAACCGCAGCGTCAACAGCAAGCTGGTCATCTGCTGCGTCTTGCACCGCTTCATTCTCAACGGCAGCTTCGGCAGCAGCTTCCACCACAACGTCCATTTCCTGTTCGGAAGCAACGCTGGCAACAGCTTCAGCCTGTTCTGGCTGCGGATTCAGCAGTTCCTGCGCACTAGCAAGCATAGCTGGGGCATTTTTCGCCCCGATACCCGGTACAGCCGCCAGCTCTTCTGCTGACAGTGCTGCAAGTTGCTCGACAGTGGTAATACCTGCATCAGCCAGTTTGGTGAGGGTGGTAGGGCCAACATATTTCACATCAGCAAGATTGTGTTCCATCAAAAGGACTCCTTCTGTTTTTGTTAAATGATCTTCATGATTTAACAAAATCGTAACATTGCAACCTTACGAATTTGATGAAAAATTCGATCATATTTTAAGCAAGCCACAACCGTTCAGCGCCCCGTGCAGTAAAAGTTTTCCAGCCTGCGAGTAAATTTGCCGCTGGTCAGATGGTAGTGAAACACGTCGTAGCACAGATTCACCCCACCGAAACTGGTGCTTGCCAATACCGCAACTTCACTCAACCCGTCACGGTCAAGGTCATGCGTCCTGAAAAAAACACTGCTGTAGTCTTGATATAACATCGGGTTGATCCCGGTCAGAATCTGCTCAGACTGTTCACCGACTCGAACCATTGCGCTTTCCCCTGCGACATAAACAGCAGCGCGAAGATTGCGCTGGTTACTTATGACTACCGGCTTGGGTTCGCTACTGGCAAATGTGCTGGTTAATTCGTTTGTCGCACTACTCTTAACTGAATTACAGGCGGATAATAAAATGGCAATCGCAATAGTCATAAACGGAATTTTCATGGATACTCCTTGTCCAAATTATTAGTCATTAACAAGCCATCCTTCTCTCAGTCATGGAGCGCATCATGCAGACATCATTTTGTCCATCAGGAATTTCAGTCGTGCTCAGACTTTTGACATGGCTTTCCACCAATAACGGTCTTATCCTGAAAACAGCTTACCTGAAATATGGGGTCGTGGCTGCCGGTTTGATTGCCCTGACTGCTTGTGGAGGCGGCGGTGGTGGAGGTGGCGGCGGCGATACCGGCGGTGGTGGTAATGGTGGCTCTATCACCGCAGGCCGCGTGGTGTTTCTTGACCCTACCAACAACAATGTCCAGGTTTCACTTGCCGGGCTGGATTACTCCACACCAACCATTAGCATGAGAGAGACAGCAGCCAACGGTGACATTTCTTATACATCCGGTGAAAACATCACCTTGTTCATCGGCAACACCCAAGTCAGCATTCCTGCCAAAACCACCATTACACAGGCGGATATTGCTGCCGGTTTTTGCACCTCGTCGGCTGACCCTGCCGCCTGCCAATACAACGTGAAAAAAAATCTGGAAGCCTTGTTGTTAACCCTGGACGATGGTCGCAACAGCAGCGATGGTATCCAGTTGTTACCACTGACTGACACCCTAACCCTCTCATTCACAAGCTCGACCGACCAGTTCCAAAGCAGTCTGGCACAGCAGCTTTCTGCTTCCGGTATTACGCTCAAACCGCTGTTTAGCTCTTCGCTAGGTATCAATACCGAAGCACCGCAGGCGGAGCAGGATGAGGTTGTACAAGCAGTACCTTTTGCGGATATTTTCAGAGTTGCTCGCCCCTTCCGCGAACTGTCGTCATGCACGGACAATTCACAAATCAGTTTTGACAGCAATGGCTGGCCAACCTCTGCACCCGGCACTACTTGCACCATCAGAACCATCCTGTTGAACAATGCCACAGCAGAGACTGTTCCCGCAGGTATATACACCGTGTTGTACGAGGGGGAAGGTACAATCACGTATGGCAACTATGCCCAACTGGTTTCAAGAGATACAGCCAACAAAAAGGACACCATCAATATCCAGTTCAGCGGCTCCGCCGTCAAAGTCAGTCGCATGGATTTGTCAATCTCTGCCAACAACCCAGCCAATCCCATCCGCAACATCCGCGTCATCATGCCCGGAGGCATTTGTGAGGGAAACCCGTTTGTGCGCGTATCAGGCTCTGCTGACTGCCCCGGAACCTACAAAAGTTTTGAGGCATCCCTGATGGGTTCCAGCCGCAACAACAACGCCATCGTCTTCAACCCTGATTACCTGAATTTCATGAAGGATTTCCGGGTAATTCGCATGATGAACCTGATGGAAGCAAGCCCCAGCAAGTCTGCCTGCAATGGCAAAACAGGCGCTGACTACACCAACTGCCTGTTGCAGGATTTCACATGGGATCAGCGGGCGAAACTGGATACAGCAACATGGGGAGGCTCAGCCCGTATCCCATTGCTAGACCGTTATGCACGTGGCGCACCACTGGAAGTTGCCGTTGCACTTGCCAACCAGTTAAATGCCCATCCCTGGTTCACCATCCCTCACAATGCCACCGATGATTATGTAACCAATTATGCCAACTATGTGCGTGATAACCTCAAATCAGGTTTGAAAGCCCATGTCGAATACAGCAATGAAACCTGGAATGATTCGTTTTGGGGGGCTTTGTATGCCCGTGAAAAAGGCAAAGGCTTGTATACACCTTCTGCCAATCCCTTCTGGGATGGGGCGTACTACACTGCCAAACGTTCCGTGGAAATTTTCCGGCTATGGGAAACAGCCTTTGGCGGGCGTACCCGACTGGTTAATATCCTTGGCACTTATCAGGCCAACAAGGACTTATCAAACGGTATGCTGAAATACCTGAAAGACAAAAATGATGGTTCACTTGGCTATATTGATGGACTGGCGATGGGTGCCTATTTTTATGGTTGCTGGAACCGTAGCAGCCATTCCACCTGTCAGGACACAACCAGTGTCCCGCTGGTACTGACGGAGGCAACATCCATTGATGATGTTTTCAACATTATTGACAATACCAAATCACCGTATGGCATAGCTGCTCTGCAAACCCAAATGACACAACAAAAAACCGTTGCCAACACTTACGGAAAGCAGTTGTTTGTGTATGAGGGTGGACAGCACCTGATTATCCAGTGGGCAGACTCGACCATTGACGACACCCGCAAAACCAACCTGCGCAACCTGTTTGAAGCTGCCAACCGTGACCCACGCATGGCTGAACGCTATACAACCATGCTGAACAACTGGAAAACAGCAGGTGGAGCACAGTTCATGCTGTACACTCAACCACAGTCATTCCACAAATACGGCATGTTCGGCATCAAGGAACGTCTGTTGCAACCCCGCACCAGCGCCCCCAAATACGACGCATCCCTGAAATTCCAGGAAGCGCAGGGCAAATGCTGGTGGAACGGTTGCTGATCCTGCCATCCGCCTGATTTCTATGATGGATGTCGGGTTATTCGCCGACATCCTGCGGAACCGGTAAGTTTGGTGATACCACCATCATCAACAGGGTCGCGCCGCATGGAAAAAACCCAATGCGCCTCTTTTGAATTTGCCCTCAGTTGGCAAAGTGAAGTTGCCCATCACCATGACCGTTATTTTATCAATTCAGTAGACATCGGGCGGAATACCCTCCCCGACCGCATAATGCCTGACCTCTGCCAACTGGATGTGGGCAAAAGCTGTACGACCTCATTTGCTGCCGGAGAACTGGTCTCACCTCATGATACAAACCGCATCAGGACATTTCCTGACCGGCTGTTTGAGGGCAGGCAACGTTTAATGAGTATTGAACCCCGTATTGGCAGGTTTTACCCGCAAGGCTTTGCCAGCGAAGCCCTCTGCTGTCACAAAAACAATTTCACACCCTTCCGCCTCATTGGCAAAGCAGCCGGGCAACTGACCGGCGACCTCAACCACCCGCTGGCACGCTACCCACTGACCCTGACAGCCCATTATCTGGAAGCAAAACCCATCCAAACAGGCAGCCACAGCACCATTACCGACATGCTGTTAGCTAAAGGCTCCGGCTTGCAGGTTCCTTACCCCGGTACGCGCAGCGATTTTTACAGCAGTTACCCCTTCATCCGCATGGATAACCGCGCTGACAACCAGTTTTACAGCAATCCACGCATGGTCAACCATCTGGACAAAACCGCCCTGGCGGAAGTCAGCCGCCTCTACGCTCGCCTACTGTATTCCGGCATGAAAATTCTCGACCTGATGAGTAGTTGGACATCACACCTGCCAGCCTCTCTGACAGACTTGCACGTCACCGGACTGGGCATGAATCAGGCAGAACTGGAGGCCAACCCGCGCCTGCAAACCAGACTGGTACAGAATCTGAACCAGCAGCCGCAACTGCCTTTTGCCGACCGGCAATTTGATGCGGTCATCTGTACCGTGTCGGTGGAATACCTGACCCAGCCCTTGGCAGTGATGCGCGAAATTGCCCGCGTTACCCGTCTGGGTGGCATCGTGGTCATGACATTTTCTGACCGCTGGTTTCCCACCAAAGTCGTCGACATCTGGACGGAAATGCACCCGTTTGAACGCCAAGGGCTGGTACTGGATTACTTCTTGCGTACCGGCTGTTTCAGTCATTTGCATACGGAATCCATCCAAGGCTTGCCGCGCCCCAAAGATGACCCACATATCCGTGAAAAAAACCTGTCTGATCCTGTATTTGCTGTATGGGGAAGGGTATCAGGCTGATGCCTGCAAGCGTTCCTGCAAACGTGAAGAAGGTGGCGTGACCTGCTGTAAGGCTCGGCGCAAGGTAGCCCGGCTGGCTAGTACATGAATGCCCGTTTTGGCACGGGTGACAGCGGTATACAGCAATTCCCTGCCCAGCAGCGGTAGATCATCCAGTTCCGGCAAAACCAGTAATACATGATTAAATTCCGAACCCTGGCTTTTATGAATGGTCATTGCCCAAGCCGTCTCATGCGCAGGCAAGCGAATGGGGGCGATGGCACGGAATTTTCCGGCTTCCCCGGTCGGAAACCAGACGCGCAATTCACCGTTACTGGCAGGCAAGGCAATGCCGATGTCGCCATTGAACAGGTTCTGGCGGTAATCATTCTGCGTCACCATCACCGGCCTACCTACATACCACGGCTTGCTGGCAGCTCCATGCGCAGGCAAGTGTTTTTGCATTACGCCATCAACCCATACATTGAGCGTTTCTACTCCCAAACGCCCTTTGCGCAAGGGGGTCAGGATACGCAAGGTATTGAACGCAGCAAAGATAGCCGCGTGATCCCCAACCTGCACCGCCTGTAGGTAGGCTTGCCAGCCAGCTCGTAGCTGTGCAGCATCCAGTCCGTCAGCACCATCATCCAGCACCACTTCGGGGTAAGCAGGGGAAGTCAGCACTTCCAACATCCGCTCCTCGTCAGCAATACGGATAGCCTGCGCCAGTTGCCCGATACCATCTTCGGCAGCAAAGCGATGGCTTTTTTGCAAGACCACCTTGTTGCCCGCCAATGCCTCACCAGCACACAGATCCCGGAAAATCGAGCCGGTTTCCACCGAAGCAAGCTGATCCTTGTCTCCCAGCAAAATGAGCTTCGCCTGTGGTGCTACCGCCTCAAACAGGTGGGTCATCAACGAAATGTCGATCATGGAGGCTTCATCCACAATCACCACATCGGCGGGCAAAGGATTTTCTGGTGTATGCCGGAAACCCACCCGGTTGGGGATATAACCCAGCAGACGGTGCAAGGTGCTGGCCTGCTCGGGAATACTTGCAGCTATTTCAGCAGGTAATGCCAAGCGCTGCTTGGTATCTCTGATGGACTCCTGCATCCGCATCGCTGCCTTGCCGGTCGGAGCTGCCAGCAAGATACGTTCAGGACGGATTCCCTGCTCTAGCAAATGCGCAAGGATACGAGTCACAGTGGTGGTTTTGCCGGTTCCGGGGCCACCGGAAATGATCAGGAAACGCTGGCGCAAAGCCATCTCGACCGCGATCTGTTGCAGGTCGGCTACCTCTGCCGATGTCTCTCCTGCCACCCTCCTTGCCCGGATGCACTGTGCCAGCCGCTGCTCATATAGCCAGTAACGGTAAAGCCAGGCATGGGAACCTTCCACAATCAGCGGCTTATATTCACCCGGTTCCCCCACCACCCCGCTAGCCAGCAGACTTGCCACATCCACCGGCACATCGACCAGCGGTGCAGCAATAATCCCTTCACGGGTACTGGCACTGACATGCCGAACCAGCTTGCCCAAACCCGCTGTATCCGCAGCCGTACCTGCCAGCCGGTACATCAGGCTGGCAAGCTGTTCATCCAGTGGGTGGTAAGTGGGTTGGCTCAAAGGGTTTTCACGTAGTCTTTCAGGAAGGCATTGAAACGGGAGCCAATTTCCGGGTGACGGGAAGCATATTCGATATTGGCTCGCATATAACCCATTTTGGAACCACAGTCATGGCTTTTGCCCGTCAGGTGGAATGCGTTGACCTGATATTCACGCATCAGCAAACCAATGGTATCAGTCAACTGGATTTCATCACCCGCTCCCAGCGGGGTGCGCTTCAGCCAGCCCCAGGTATGAGGTGACAGCACATAGCGTCCAACCACCGCAAGGTTGGAAGGTGCTTCTTCAACCGGTGGTTTTTCCACAATGGCCGTCATCGGGATGGATTCCCCAGGCTCCAGCGTGTTGCCATTAATATCTACCACACCGTAGGAAGAAACTTTTTCCCTCGGCACAGGCTCCACCATGATCTGGCTGAAGCCGGTTTCGTCATACAAATCCAGCATGGTGGCAAGATTGTCTTTTTTCGGGTCACTGGCAGCGTCGTCAATGATTACATCCGGCAATACCACCGCAAACGGCTCGTTGCCCACGATCGGATGGGCGCACATGATGGCGTGCCCCAAACCTTTGGCCTGCCCCTGACGCACGTGCATGATGGTCACGTCACTCGGGCAAATGGAACGCACTTCCCCCAGCAACTGGCGTTTAACGCGCTTTTCCAGCATGGTTTCCAGCTCGAAACTGGTATCAAAATGGTTTTCGATGGAATTTTTACTGGAATGAGTCACCAGGACGATTTCCTTGATACCTGCCGCTACGCACTCGTTGACCACGTACTGGATCAGCGGCTTGTCAACGATAGGCAGCATTTCCTTGGGGATGGCCTTGGTGGCAGGCAACATGCGTGTGCCCAGACCTGCAACCGGAATGACTGCCTTGCGTACTTTATGGTTATGATGCATTGATTGAGATCCTCTGTACTTTCTGAAATGAATTCAAAATGGGAATGGGTAAAACTGTAACCGATTTCAGCCTGTTTATCAGCATTGCCTCATGCTATCCTATCGCGCCTGTATGTCCATAGTATGACCCGATGAAACCTGTTCTTGCCTTGATTGGTCGCCCGAATGTGGGCAAATCCACCCTTTTCAACCGTCTGACCCGCTCGCGTGATGCGCTGGTAGCCGATTTCCCCGGTTTGACCCGTGACCGCAAATACGGTTCCGGCGATCATAACGGGCGTGGCTACATGCTGATTGATACGGGCGGCCTGAGCGGTGAGGAGTCCGGTATTGACGAATACATGGCGAAACAGACCCGTGCTGCCATCTCTGAGGCCAATGCCATCCTGTTTCTGGTGGATGGTCGGCAAGGCATGACCGCTGCGGATGAGCAAATTGCTGGCGACATCCGTCAGACCGGCAAGCCCGTATTCCTGCTGGTCAACAAGATTGACGGGGTGGATGCAGATCAGGCATCCGCAGAATTTTTCGCCCTCGGCTTTACCCAAGTCTACACCATTGCTGCCTCACAAGGGCGCGGTGTGACCTCAATGATTGACGAGATTCTCGATCATGTGGGGGCAGAATTTCAGGATGAAGACGAGCAGCCCGATGACGACAGCATCCGCATTGCGTTCATCGGTCGTCCCAATGTCGGCAAGTCAACCCTGATCAACCGTATCTTGGGTGAAGAACGGGTTATCGCCTTCGACCAACCCGGCACAACCCGCGACAGTATTTTCATTCCGTTTGAACGGGACGGCAAACGCTACACCCTGATTGACACAGCCGGGGTACGCCGCCGCAGCCGGGTCGATGAAACCATTGAAAAATTCAGCATCATCAAAACCCTGGAAGCCATCGAACGCGCCCATGTGGTGGTCATGCTGGTGGATGCGCATGATGCCATTACCGATCAGGATGCCCACTTGCTGGGTCTGGCACTGGAAGCAGGCCGCGCCCTGATCGTTGCCGTCAACAAATGGGATGGGCTGGAATCCGACCAACGCGACTGGATCAAACAGCAACTTGAAGTCAAATTGCCGTTTGTGCTGGATTTCGCTGAAGTTTTCTTCATTTCCGCCTTGCATGGCTCCAACGTCGGTCTGCTGTATGCTGCTGTGCAACGTGCCTACGCATCCGCCATGCTGAAAGTGCCAACCTCACGTCTGACCCGGATTCTGGAAATGGCCGTGCAACAGCACCAGCCGCCCCTGACCCGTGGCCACCGCATCAAGTTGCGCTACGCCCATCAGGGGGGCAGCAACCCGTTCCGCCTCATCATTCACGGCAACCGTACCGAATATGTGCCGGATAGTTACACCCGCTACCTGACCAACTATTTCCGCCAGACCCTCAAACTGACAGGCACGCAGGTACGTATCGAATACAAGACCGGCGAAAACCCCTTTGAAGGCAAACGCAATACCCTGACCCCACGTCAGGAGTACAAACGCCAGCGTATGATGGAACATGTCAAGAAACTGAAACACAAAGCCAAAAAGAAATAATTCGGTTAACATATTCCCCACAACCACATAGCAAAGGGGAAACTTCATGCCGAATGCAGCCGAACTCGACATCCCGTTGCCAGACGACACGTCGCTGGATACGGAAGCTGCCCAACCACGCATGATTCCCCTGCGCGGCAACCTGCCGGTGGATACCGGGCTGACCTTGGCGGAAAAACGTTTGTTGCTGGGGCAAGCCCGTCTATTGCTGGAACAGGTTTATGTGCATTTGCACCTGAAACGCTCCCTGTATGGCACCGACCCGATCCAGCACCTGACGTTACTGCAATACCGTCTGGAAAACCCGCAAGATGAAATTGTTACCAGTGAACTGGCCTTCCACCGGGAACTACTTGGTATTTTCAACAGCGTGCATGACCTGCATACCAACTACATTCTGCCCCTGCCTTACCGGGGCATAACCGCATTCCTACCCTTCCTGCTGGAAGAGTATTTCGACGAACAGCGGCAACCTCATTACATTGTCAGCAAGCTGCTGGGTGATTTCAGTCATACCAGTTTCAAACCGGGGGTAGAAGTCACCCTGTGGAATGGCTTGCCGATTCAGGAAGCCATCCGCATCAATGGTGAACGTGAAGCTGGCAGCAACCATGCCGCCCGCTATTCCGTGGGGCTGGGTTCCCTGACCATCCGCCCGCTGGCGACCAGCCTGCCACCCAATGAAGTACTGGTACGCCTGACCTACCTCAGCGATCATGCCGACCACAGTACCATTGAATTCGAGTGGATGACATTTGCCCTGCCCCCGGCTGGCAGTAGTGGTGAAATGGGTTTGCTGGCAGAATCCTGCGCAGATGCTGACCTTGCCCATCTGTTGCCACGTCTGGCGCAAATGGGTTGCCACCTGCAAACCGAACAGGTTAACCATTACCGCAAACTATTGTATGCGGCGAATGCCAACCAGCCAGCGTCCATCATTCGCGCCAAATCCGTACAAACACCGGATGGCGAATTTGCCTATATCCGCATTTTCAGCTTTGTTGCACCGGATGCCGAAGTTTTCATGCAGGAAATCATCCGCCTGCTGCGCGAACTGCCACAAAATGGCCTGATCCTGGACGTGCGCGGCAACTCCGGCGGGCTGATCAGTATGGCAGAACGGCTGTTGCAATTGCTGACACCCCGGCAGATTGAACCGGAAAAAGCCCAGTTTCGTGCCAATGCTTTCAGCCGTGAATTGTGCAAACACAATGCGCCTTCACCGATTGCGCCCAGCATCGACCTATCACCGTGGATTCCGTCGCTGGATCAGGCACATGCCAATGGCGCACAGTATTCGACCGCCCACAGTCTGACCAGCCATGCAGAAGCCAACGACACAGGTCAGGTCTATACCGGGCCGGTCGTGCTGATTACGGATGCCCAGTGTTATAGTGCCACCGACATGTTTGCCGCCGGATTCAAGGATCACGCTGTCGGCAAAATCCTCGGGGTGGATGACAATACCGGTGCAGGTGGAGCGAATGTCTGGACACACTTGCTGTTGCGCATTCTCACCGCCCCGGCGGAAGTCTCTGCCAATTCCGGCACAATCCGCATGGAAGAACTGCCGCGCCATGCCGATTTCCGCGTGTCGGTGCGCCGCATGTTACGGGCGCTGGACAATGCCGGGATGCCGCTGGAAGATTTCGGGGTACGCCCGGATGAACGCCATTACCTGACGCGGACTGACCTGCTGGAAGGCAACACCGACCTGATCAACCATGCAGGCCGCTTGCTGGCTGCACAAACGGCTTACCACATCAGTACAACCCTGTACAAGGATGACAAACACTGCAAGCTGCGCGTCACCACCCACAATATCGACCGGCTGGACTGGTATATTGCAGGACGACCGGCTGGGTCAAAAAATGTACGGGATGGAGATAACGCTATTACCATCCTCAAGGCTGCCATCGGCAAAACCGCCTACCTCGAAGGGTTCGCCAATGGTAACAAGGTTGCCAGCCACAGCGTGTTACTGGTTTGCCCGGCGGCTTAAGCCAGCAGCAATTTCAGCGACATCAGCAGTGAAACCGTCACCAATACCGGGCGGATCAGGCGTGTGCCGTGTCTGACCGCCATATGTGAGCCAATGTAGCTGCCGATCATCTGCCCTGCCCCCATGACCAGCCCTGCCAGCCAGACAATGTGCCCGGAGAGTGCAAAAAATAGTAAAGACGCAATATTGCTGGTGAAATTCAGCAACTTGGTATTGCCGGTTGCCTTGGGCAAACCATAACCCAGCAAGGCAACATAACCCATCGTGTAGAATGCGCCCGCACCCGGCCCGAAAAAGCCATCGTAAAAGCCAACCCCAAAACCAATGCTGCTCGCAAACACCTTGGGAGAAACAAGCTGATGTCGGTCTGTATCACTGATTGTCGATGAAAACAGGAAATACAGGGCAAACAGGATCAACAATACTGGAATGGCGGTTGCCAACAGGCTGGAATCCACCTGCTGCACCAGCAAAGTACCACAGACAGCCCCCAGGAACGTCAACGCGATAGCCAGCTTTTGCCCTTTCACATCCACCAGTCCATGCCGGGTATAGTTCACTGCGGCGGTGGAGGAACCGAAACTGGCCTGCAACTTGTTGGTTGCCAGCGTTTCCAGGGGAGAAAAACCTGCCCACAACAAGGCAGGAATACAAATCAAACCACCGCCGCCACCGATGGAATCCACCCAACCGGCAATCACCGCCACCACAAACAGGGCTAACAACAGTTCCATTATTGGCTCTGGCTGGTTTGCTGCTTACGCAGTGCGGTCAGTTTCTCGCGGATTTTTAGCTCCAACCCCCGATCCACCGGCTCATAATAACGTCGCCCCAAGAGTTCTTCCGGGAAATAATTTTCACCCACCGCATACGCATCCTTCTCATCGTGTGCGTAACGGTAGCCTTTACCGTAATCCAGCGCTTTCATCAGCTTGGTGGGAGCATTGCGCAAGTGCATGGGGACTTCCAGCGAACCGGACTGTTGCGCATCGGCACGTGCAGCCTTGTATGCAGTGTAAACAGCATTACTTTTAGGGGCACAAGCCAGATACACCACCGCCTGAGCGATCATCAGCTCGCCTTCCGGGCTACCCAGCCGTTCGTAGGCATCCCAGGCATTCAAGGCAAGCTGCAAACCACGCGGGTCAGCATTGCCGATGTCTTCGCTCGCCATCCGCACCACCCGACGGGCTATATAGAGCGGGTCACAACCACCATCCAGCATCCGGCATAGCCAATACAGGGCTGCGTCCGGGTCAGTGCCCCGTACCGATTTGTGCAAGGCTGAAATCTGCTCGTAAAACAGGTCGCCACCCTTGTCAAAACGGCGTAACGATTCCGCCACCACTTCCCTGATGGTTGCTTCGGTAATCTGTAAGCCAGCATCGGTTTCTTCGGCAAGATCAGCCGCAATTTCCAGCCAGTTAAGAGCGCGGCGGGCATCACCGTCTGCGGCTGTTGCCAGCGCATCCAGCACCCCATCACTGACCTGCACCTGCCGATTGCCCAGACCTTTCACCCTGTCTTGCAAGGCACGTTGTAAAACATGGCGGATGTCAGCCTGTGTCAGCGAGCGCAGCACATAGGTGCGCACCCGTGACAACAGCGCATTGTTCAATTCAAACGAAGGGTTTTCGGTGGTTGCACCGATAAACAGCAGCGTGCCATCTTCAATATGTGGCAGAAATGCATCCTGCTGCGCCTTGTTGAAACGGTGGACTTCATCCACAAACAGCACAGTATTACGCCCAAACTGTTCACGATTCTGCCGGGCAACATCCACGGCAGCACGGATTTCCTTCACCCCCGCCAATACGGCTGACAAGGTAATGAATTCAGCATTCCAGTAATGCGTAATCAGGCGAGCCAAGGTGGTTTTGCCGGTTCCGGGAGGCCCCCAGAACAGCATGGAGTGCGGGTGGGATTCTTCAATCGCCCGGCGCAACGGTTTGCCGGGTGCAAGCAGGTGCAACTGCCCGGCGTACTCATCCAGAGTCGCCGGGCGCATCTGTTCCGCAAGTGGAATCAAGACGCCTTGCCAATCACATCCACACCTTTGGGTGGTGTAAACGTGAAGTTGCCGGTATCAATGTCAACGTTGGTACGCAAACCCTGGAACTTGATGTAAGTCATTTGCCCAAACTTGTCGTTCAGGATCATTTCTTCCACCCCAGAGGCACTCACGCCCAAATCCATGCTGGTAAAGTCGGAATCCTTCTTGTGCGGGGTCAGGCGAAACCATTCCAGATTGCTGCCATCCGCATCCATGTCTTCCACGTTGAACTGCTGTTCAACCTTTTGTTTCTGGGTCAGCAAACCAACCGGCGCCGCAGACAGTGCCTGCTTCATCGGTTTGACCGTCACCTGATCCAGCTCCACGTCATAGACCCATACGTTTTTACCATCCGCCACAATCTGGTGCTTGTCAGGTGCTGCGTATTCCCAACGGAACTTGCCGGGGCGGGACAGATAGACATTGCCACTGGATGACTGGCGTACCTTGCCCTTGTCGTCAATCACTTGCTGGGTAAAAGCAGATTGCATGGTATCCACACCCGCAAAAAACTCATCCAGCTTCTGACGCCCCCCTTCCGCCCAAACCGGGCTAATCAGTGCAGTCGCACACAGCGTCAACAGAACCTTGGCAAACATTGTTTTCATAGTAACCTCAAATTGTATGTCAGTCCCTTACAGGCCCTGGAGCGAGTACGTCACGGGATCCGTTACTCAATACTGCGCTGACCACACCTGCACTTTCCATGTCTTCTATCATGCGAGCCGCCCGGTTGTATCCCACTTTCAGGCGGCGTTGCAGATAAGAGATCGAAGCGCGGCGGGATTCGGTCACGACAGCCACTGCCTCATCGTACAGTGGGTCGGCTTCTCCTTCCCGTTCCGCCAGCGGCTCCAGCCCCGGTATTGCATCGGATGGAGACGTTGTATCCGCTAAGACCTCAGCAATGTAATCCGGTTCCCCTTGCAGTTTGAGGTAGTTGGCAACATCTTCCACTTCACGGTCTGTGACCAGCGCACCATGTACCCGCAATGGCAAGGAAGTACCCGGTGGCATGTATAGCATGTCCCCATAACCGAGCAACTGCTCAGCCCCTCCCTGATCCAGAATGGTGCGCGAGTCTATCTTGGTGGAAACCTGGAAGGCAATTCGTGTAGGAATATTGGCCTTGATCAGGCCGGTAATGACATCCACGGATGGACGCTGGGTCGCAAGGATCAGGTGAATCCCGGAAGCCCGCGCCTTTTGCGCCAGCCGCGCAATCAGCTCCTCAACCTTCTTGCCAACTACCATCATCATGTCGGCAAATTCGTCCACAATCACCACGATGTAAGGCAGTGGCTTGAGCGGCAAGGGATGCCCGTCGACTGCGGTCAGCGGGTCAAACAGCGGATCCATGATTTCCTCGCCCTTGTCCTGCGCTTCACGGATTTTTTCGTTGAAACCGGAAATATTGCGCACCTTGAGCTTGGACATCAACAGGTAACGGCGCTCCATTTCCGCCACACACCAGCGCAGCGCATTGGCAGCGTGCTTCATGTCGGTCACGACAGGTGCCAGCAGATGTGGAATATCTTCGTAACTGCTCAGTTCCAACATTTTCGGGTCGATCATGATCATGCGCACTTCGTCAGGCGTGGCCTTGAACAACAGGCTCATCAGTATCGAGTTGACAAAGACGGATTTGCCGGAACCGGTTGTACCCGCCACCAGCAAGTGCGGCATCCGTGCAAGGTCAGCGATGATGGGCTGACCGGCAATGTCCTTGCCCAGCACCAGCGTCAAGGGCGAAGCATTTTTCTTGTAGACACCGGCAGACAGCATTTCACTGATCGTGACCACATCACGGCGATCATTCGGTACTTCAATACCAATGGTAGGACGCCCCGGAATAACCTCAACCACCCGTACACTTTGCACACACATATTACGTGCCAAATCTGAAGCCAGACCGGAAATTTTCGATGCCTTGGTTCCTTCCGGCAATTCCAGTTCAAAGCGGGTAATAACCGGTCCTGGTTCTGTCCTGACAACTTTCGGCAAGCCTTTGGATTCATCCTTGACGCCATAATGCCCCAGGGCTTCAATCAGCTTGACCGACAACTCGTTCAGACGCTCTTTAGGCTGGGTAACACGTTCGCTGGGTGGTGGATTCAGCAAGGTTAGGCGTGGCAATACCAGCATTCCGCCTTTACCTGCTGGAGGCAAGTCGTCCACCACATTGCGCAAGAAATCATCCTCGATAGCAGCCGTTTCCGGGACTTTTTCATCCTTGCTTCTGGTTTTTTTCGGCTTGCTGCCTGGATCAGCAACCGGGTTGTTGCCCGCGACAAAATCGGGTACGCCCAGCTCAGGATCGCGCCGCCCACCGGGTGCATTCAAATCTGACAGGTCGATACCATCTTGCAATGGATCACCTTTGGTTTTGTCCCCATCATTGGCAAACGGGGTACGGTTTAACCATTGGGATGCCTTGTCCAGCGAACCTTTGCCAGCTTTCAGGTATTCCTTGCCGGATCCCAATACGGTAGAAACCTTACCCAGCAAATCCGGCGTGCCTTCAGCAGCCTTCTGCTCCTTGATGTCCTGTGCCTTATCAAACAGGAGTAACACCCAGTCCCCCACTTTTTCTGCCAGTGCAGGCCAAGAAACATCTGTCACCAGCGTAACCCCGCCAAGAAACAGGGAAGTCAGCAGCAAAACAGCTCCATACGAACCCAGAAACGAATGTGCCACGGTGTTGCCAATCGCCCTTCCCAGCAACCCGCCGCCGCCATAGGGGCCACTGCCATCGAACAGCAGATGCGCCAGACCACTGCCAGCAACCAGCAGGATGACTGCTCCCACCGCACTGATCACATCATTGACTCCACCAATCGGATTATTGGGGTTTTTCATGTAAGGGCCGATCCTGAACGACACCAGCCCCAGCACCACCAGCACCACAGGCAAACCATAAGCAAAGTAGCCCAACAAGCCAATCAGGAAATCCGCCAGCATCGCCCCGGGCCTGCGTGCCAAGTTGTGAATGACGGTTGCGTTGTTGTTCTGGCTGAATACGCCCGGATCCCGTGGGTCGTAACTCAGCAAGGCCAACATGATAACTGCGGCAATACCCAGAAAAATGATAACTGACGCCTGCTGCAAAGCCATGCGCTTCTGCGGATTAAGAATAACTTTAGCCAAACCAATATCCCTGTTCGTTTTGTTTGTAGCGTTTATACCGTAATATTAGCCGATTCAGAATGGGCGGCAGTCCTAACAACGCCCGATAATCAGGAGAATTATACATGATCACAACGAAACATTGCCGTTTACTTATTCTCGGTTCCGGCCCTGCTGGCTACACAGCGGCTGTTTACGCAGCTCGCGCCAACCTCCAGCCTGTACTCGTCACTGGCCTGCAACAGGGCGGGCAACTCATGACCACCACAGAAGTCGACAACTGGCCAGGAGATACCGACGGAGTGATGGGGCCAAACCTGATGGAGCGGATGCAAAAGCACGCGGAACGTTTCGATACTGAAATCATTTTCGACCATATTCATACTGTCGATGTGCAAAACCGCCCATTTACCCTGACCGGTGACAGCGGTGTGTACACCTGTGACGCCCTGATTATAGCCACCGGCGCATCAGCCATGTATCTGGGGCTGGAATCCGAAGAAAAATTCCAAGGCAAGGGGGTTTCCGCCTGTGCGACCTGTGACGGTTTCTTCTACCGAAACCAGAAAGTTGCCGTGATTGGCGGTGGCAATACCGCCGTCGAAGAAGCCCTGTATCTCGCCAATATCGCCTCCGAAGTGGTGCTGGTACACCGCCGTGACAGCCTGCGTGCCGAAAAGATCTTGCAAAACCACCTGTTCGAGAAGGAAAAAGAAGGCAAAGTAAAAATCCTGTGGAACCATAACCTGGACGAAGTGCTGGGCGACAAATCCGGCGTTACCGGAATGCGCGTCAAACACACCCAAACTGGCGAAACCCAAGACCTCGACCTGATGGGCATTTTCATCGCCATTGGTCATAAACCGAATACTGACATCTTCGCAGGCCAACTGGATATGGAAGGTGGCTACCTCAAAGTGCAAAGCGGTACTCGCGGCAACGCGACCCAAACCAGCGTGGAGGGCGTCTTTGCGGCAGGTGATGTCATGGATCACGTTTACCGTCAGGCCATTACCTCTGCCGGAACCGGCTGCATGGCAGCACTGGATGCCGAAAAATATCTCGACCAACTGGCAAAACAGGGCGCGTAATTTTTGGCGCACCCCTTCAGTCTCACCTTGCTCAATGCCAACTGGCAGGAAGAACCCTTCCCGCCAGTTGAGCTTGCCTGGGAAGAACCCAACGGTTTGCTGGCAGTCGGCGGAGATTTGAGTATTCCGCGTCTGCTGAATGCTTACCGCTTGGGAATATTCCCCTGGTTTGGGCCACGCGAACCCATTTACTGGTGGTCGCCAGACCCGCGTGCGGTACTGTTTCCCCACAAGATCAGGATGACCCGTAGCCTGCGCAAATCCCTGCGCAACAAGGGCTACCGTATCACCTTTGACACCTGTTTTGCTGATGTGGTGGATGCTTGTGCCGCCCCACGCAGCTACACCAGCGGTACGTGGATTACCCATGAAATGCACACAGCCTACTGCCGTCTGCACGCGGCTGATCTGGCACATTCCGTGGAAGTCTGGAACCCACAAGGTGAGCTGGTCGGCGGTTTGTATGGCGTTGCAACAGGTGGCGTTTTCAGCGGCGAATCCATGTTCAGCCGGGAAGCCGATACCTCCAAGATTGCGCTGGTGGCACTGGCTTACCACATGCAGAAGTGGGGCTTTGCCCTGATCGACTGCCAGATTGAAAATCCGCACCTGCTGAGCATGGGGGCGGAAAATATTCCCCGCCAGCAATACCTGAACATACTGAAAGCCAACCAGCACGTCGCACCACCCCGCGCGTGGCAAGCAGACAGTCATATCGACCTGTCACATTGGAATCCCGATCCAGACACATAATCCAAACAAGGCTATCCACATGCAAACCGAAGAAACCGACAAACCACCCTTCAGCGCCGAAGAAATCCGCATTCTCGGTAGCCTGATGGAAAAGCACCTGACTACCCCCAACAACTACCCGTTGACCTTCAACTCGCTGATGCTGGCCTGCAACCAGAAAAGCAGCCGCGAGCCCGTGATGAACCTGACCGAGGGCAAAGTCGGCCACATCGCCAAAAATCTGGTGGAATCCGGCTGGGCCATCATCCAAAACACCGAACGCGCTCAGCGGGTAGAACACAAAGTCAGCCGTCGCCTCAAACTCAACCAGAAACAGCAAGCCATCCTGTGTGTTCTGATGCTGCGCCACCCACAAACCCTCAACGAAATCAAAACCCGCACCGAACGCATGGCAGACTTTGCCAGCGTTGATGAAATCCGCGATATTCTGGAAAGCTGGCTGACCGATGCACAGCCGCTGGTCATGCGCCTGCCTGCGGGTGGTGGACGCCGGGAAGACCGTTACTACCATACCCTAGGCACAGAAACAGCGGAGGATTTACAGGAAGATGCCGCAACACCCACCGGCAACAGCAGCACCACGCCCAGAAGCTATTGCTGCGAAGAACTGGCAGCACGCATAACCGAACTGGAAAACCGGCTAGCAGCACTGGAACAACAATACAGCAACTCAAATCAGGATTAAGGAACAACCATGCAAACCACCCAACCCGTCATCGGCTGGATTGGCCCCGGCATCATGGGCAAACCCATGTGCAAAAACCTGTTGAAAGCCGGTTTCCCTCTCGTCGTTTACGCCCGTCGCCCCGAATCCACGCAGGAACTCACCGAGTTGGGCGCAGTCTTCTACCCCACTCCAGCAGCACTCGCAGCCAACGCCGACATCGTAATTTCGATGGTATCTGACACACCGGATGTGGAAGCTGTGTTGCTGGGCAAGGATGGCGTCAGCGAGGGTGCAAAACCCGGCACGCTGGTTATCGACATGAGCACGATTTCCCCGGTCACAACCCGCGTAATCGCAGCACAACTGGCGGAAAAAGGTATCCGTTTCCTGGATGCACCCGTCTCTGGTGGTGATGTAGGCGCCATTGCCGGAACCCTCACCATCATGGTGGGTGGCAATGCGGACGATCTGGAAGACGCCCGATCAGTCCTCGCAGCAGTAGGTACAACCATCACCCACATTGGCGCTCACGGAGCCGGACAACTGGCTAAAGCCTGCAACCAGTTGATCGCAGCCCAAACGGTGATTGCCGTCACCGAAGCATTTGAGCTAGCCAAAGCCGCCGGAGTCGACCCGACAAAAGTCCGCGCAGCACTACTGGGTGGTTTCGCTTATTCCCGCGTGCTGGAGTTGCACGGGCAACGTATTCTGGGTGAAAACTATCAGCCTGGTTTCATGGCAAAACTGCACAACAAGGACATGCACATCGTCACGGATACGCTGGCAGCCCTCGGCATCAGCCTACCTGCTACCGAACGTGCTGCCGACTACATGCAGGCACTGGTCGATCAGGGTCATGGCAACCTCGATTCGTCAGCACTGGCGAAAATTGTGCAACAGCAGACTTGCCCTACAAACTTGCCCGAATAATTGCGGCTATCTGCTCATCCGTCAGCACCACCGGATTGGTCTTCATGCTGGAACCCCGTGAATGGGCGACCAGCCGGGGGATGTCCGCCTCGGTTACGCCGAAATCCAGCAAGCGCGGCAAGTTGAGCTTGCGGCTCCAGCTTTGCAGGGTATACACCACGAATACCCGTGCTTCTATTGGGTCAACATGCTTGCGCCCCCGGAACAGTTTGCCGATAGTGGCGTATTTTTCCAGCACTGGATTATCAGGCTGCTGGGCTTCCAGTAAGTCGATATTCATACGGGTAGCTTCCGTAACCAGCATCCCGCAGCCAACCCCGTGCCCAATCGGGTGAAACGCCCCCAGCGGAGCCACAATGCCATGCACCGACCCCAAGCCGGTTTGCGCCAGACACATGCCGGAAAGCAAGGAAGCGTATGCCATATGTGCTTGTGCCGCCGCATCCTGCGGATTTTCATACAATGCCAGCAGGCCATCACGCACCGCTTCCATCCCTGACAAGGCCAGTGCATCAGTCAGCGGATTGGCGCGGGTCGACACGTAAGATTCCATCAACTGGGTGAAAGTATCCATGCCATTGGCAGCAATCTGTGCTGCTGGGCAGGTAGACAGCAACTCGGGGTCAACGATGGCGTATTCCGCCATCAGTTGTTCATCACGAAAGGATTTTTTGAATTGCCCGGAAACTGACAGCACCGCATTTTTGGTGGCTTCCGAGCCGGTTCCTGCGGTAGTCGGCACGGCAATGAAAGGGGTCGTTGGCCCTTGATATGGCAGTTCCGGCCCTACGCTTTCCAGATGATCCAGCACCGAGTTGCCGGGTTTGAGCAAACCGGCAACAGCCTTGGCAGCATCCAGCGGGCTACCGCCGCCAATACCAATTACCAGATCAAACGGAACGCCCTGCAACTCTGCCACAGTAGCATCCACCCATTGCGGGGAAGGCTCTGTCGTAACCCGACGGATTTCCCAGTGAAAACCTGCGACCTGTAATGCGTGCAACAGGTTTTTTCCAGCGTCAGACTGCGTAAAAGAAGCAGCGCCCGTCACAATCAGCAGGCGCTTGCCATAGCGGGCGGCAATGACAGGCAACTGCCGAATACTGCCTGCGCCGAATTCGATCCGAGGCAGGCGAGCAATGGCGAACCCGCCCAGCATCAGTCTTGCCCTACCAACCCTGACAAGCCAGCACCCCGGTCTGCCGATACATCGGTAATGCCACGGATTGCACGACTGTTGGCAATCAGGTCATGAATGATCGGCATCAGGATCATTTCAATCGCCATCCCCATCTTGCTGCCTGGGGCAACCAAGGTATTGCGGCGCGACATGAAAGCACCAGGAATATCAGCCAGTAATGGCTTGAAATCAGGAATGAATTGCTTGGCAAAACGCATTACCAGATAACATTCCTGCACGGTTGGCACTTCTTCGCCACCAAACGGGTCAGCAGTATCCACCACCGGAATCATCTGGAAGTTGATATGGGTACGCGAGAACTGCGGGGTGATGTAATGCACATAATCGTGCAAACGCTCCAGGATGGATTCCCGCACTTCCTCACGGCTATAGCCCCGTATACTGGAATCACGTTGGATTTTGCGCATCCACTCCAGATTGGCATTGGGAGCCATGCCGATGCTTAGGTCGGGATACTGGGCAATATTGATGTCATCAATGACCGCTGCACCATGCAAGCCCCGGTACAACAGCAAGTCAGTATCAGGATCCATCTGCGCCCACGGAGTAAAAGTGCCAGGTTCCTGCTGATAACATTCCGCTTGCTCGCTGGTATGCAGGTAATGGCGGTACTCACCCGTGCCTGTAGCTGCATAATGGGCAAACAGCGATTCCAGCTTGTCCAAGCAGTTGCCTTCCGGGCTGAAATGGCTCAGAACCCGCCCGTTTTCCTGCGCCTGACGCACCTTTTCCCGCATGGTTTTGCGGTCATAAAGATGAAATGCACTACCGTCAATATAGGCAGCCTTAATCCGTTCACGGTAGAAAATACGCTCCAGTGCCTGGATGGCTGCATTTGAACCCGCCCCGGAAGCACCTATGATAGCCACAATAGGATGTTCTGCCGACATTCTGCACCCTCTCTCCTGTCAATCTCTGAAGCCGTTAGCATAAACCATCAAGTGGGCAGGAACGAGGGCAATACCTCTTTTGCGCTATCTGGCTAACGTTTTGTATGTGCCTCTTACAACTTGCCCAGAATGCTGTTGGCAAACAACACCTGCCCGACATACTTTGCCCCGGCTGGTGTCAAATGCCCACCATCATACGTGATGAGTTGCACGTCGTCGGTAAACAGGCGGCAACCCTCAGTACCACACAACAATGACTGCGGGTCGATGAAAACGGCATCTCCCAAGCGCTCACGCAATAACTGGTTAACCTGGGTAACACCAGCATCCGGCTGGTTACGCAGTGCCAGTAATGCCTCATCCGTCAGTTTCAGATAATGCCGCAATGACAGCCTGCCGAAATCCTTTGCCCCCAACACCAGCACACGCTGCTCCGGGCGCAATTCCAATGCTTTAATAGTGTCAGGCAACAACTTCGCTGACCATTCCTTCCAGCGTGCTGCCAGTATCACCACATCAGCGATAGCAAGCTGGTCTTTGGCCTGGACAAGGCTATCCGCTTCTGCACACACCGCCGCATCTTTCGGCTCGATAAAGGTTTCTGCCTGCGCTGGCAGCACAATCTGGCAAGGGGTGGGGATATGTCGGGTGCGAATTTGGTAGCCTGCCAGATAACCGTTTTCTACCACACTATTGAGAAAATCCTGCGCATGGCTATCCCCGACCAGCAGCAGCTTGCGGCGACTATCAGCAGTATCAAACGGCTTGCGCTGCACTTCCACAAAACGCTGGCGGGTGTAGGCACCGTTAGCTTCAGTATCGGCTGCTTTCAACAAGGCATCACGCGCATTGTCAGCGGAGACAGTCAAGGCAGCACCTGCCAACCACAGTCCCCCCAGCACTATTGCAAACCCTTTTATCATGAAAAATTCTCCTGTTTCGTCAAAACCGCTCCGGCAAACCTTCTGCTGCCACCAGCCACACACCTGTGACAACCAACAACACACTGCCCAAGGCAGCCATCGCAAAAATCTGCTGGCGGGTAAAGCGACTACGTTCACGGAAGGGTTGTTCCACCCACCGCCAACTGGCATAAGCCAATAGCAGCGTCAACACAATCAAGCCAGCCATGAAAACCGCGCTAGGTTCCTCTGTTACCTGCATCCGTGCAAACACGAACAGTGGCTGATGCCATAAATAGGCACTGTAAGAAATCAAGCCAATGCCCACCAATACACGTTTACCCAACCACTGCCCCACCCAGGTGGCAGGTGTGGCAAACATAATCAGCAACACAGCCCCTAGGGTCGGCAACAAAGCATACAGACTCGGGAACGGAATACCCTCATGCAAACCAAAGATTGCCACCAACAGCAAGCCTAACCCCAACAGACTGGCAATTTGCGCCAGCGTTCCCTGCTCCACCCGATTTTTCTGGAGGTAAAATGCCGCCAATGCCCCCAACATCAATTCCCATGCACGGCTCGGCAACAGGTAGAAATTGGCTTCCACCGATTGCCGCCACAGCCATTCCGCCCAGACAAAACTGAGCAAGGCAATCAGAACCAACAACCACAGCAACCAGCGTTTCCCCAAATCCCAAGTCAGCAACAGCAACAACGGAAACAGCAGGTAATACTGTTCTTCGACCGCCAGACTCCAGGTATGCAGCAACGGGATTTGTTCGGCAGTGGCGGCAAAATAATCGGTTTGCAACCAAAACAGGATATTGGAAACAAAACCTGCCACGGCTATCAGACTTTTACCAAAATCCATCAGTTCCGCAGGCAACAGCAACCACCAAGCCATCGGCAAGCACACCAACAACACGAAAAACAGCGCGGGCAGGATGCGGCGGGCGCGACGTTCGTAGAAACCCACCAGCGTGAAACGCCCCGCTTCCAGTTCATCCAGAATAATGGATGTGATCAGGTAGCCGCTGATGACAAAAAAGACATCCACCCCCACGAAACCGCCCGGAACCCAGCCAAACCCGGCATGAAACAGAATCACTGGCAATACAGCAAGGGCGCGTAGCCCATCAATTTCCTTTCTGTAAATCACGGCACTCCGTCCGCTTGTTGTGTAAAATAGGTTGAATCTTAGCCCAAATACCTGCGGATACAAAACATGAAGCTGTTTGACGCCCACTTTCATATTATCGACGCTCGCTTTCCCCTGACCACCAATAACGGTTATTTACCACCCGAATTTACCTGTAGCGACTATGTGCAGCGGATGCAGGGCTACACATTGGCAGGCGGTGCGGTGGTTTCTGGCTCCTTCCAAGCGTTTGACCAAAGCTACCTGCTGGCAGCACTGCAACAGCTTGGTGCAGGCTTTGTCGGTGTAACCCAGTTGCCCGCCAATGTCAGCGACGCAGAATTGGTGAAACTGGATGCAGCGGGTATCCGCGCAGTGCGTTTCAACCTCAAGCGTGGTGGTTCGGAAGACATCCGCCACCTGCAAGATTTTGCCTGCCGCGTGCATGAACTGGCAGGCTGGCACGTGGAACTGTATGTGGATTCGCGCGAACTGCCTGAACTCTACCCTACCCTGATCAAACTGCCTGCGGTCAGCATCGACCATTTGGGGCTGTCACAGGCAGGTTTGCCGACCCTGCTGAAACTGCTGGAACAGGGTGTGTGGGTGAAAGCGACCGGCTTTGGGCGGGTGGATTTCGATGTGCGCAAGGTCTTACCGACCCTGTTTGCGGCTAACCCGGCAGCGCTGATGTTCGGCACGGATTTGCCCTCTACCCGTGCGCCACGACCTTATCAGGACAGTGATTTTGAGCTGGTGACGGAGGTGCTGGGCAGTGAAAATGCCCGCAAAGTCCTGTATGAAAATGCACTGCAACTGTATCGCCCACCATGGGGCTAGCTCGCCTTATTGGGGGACGAGTTCCCATTCAAACCCGACGAGATTCCTCACCTGCGCACTAAACTCCATGCCAATCAGGAAAATGCGGTGCTGCCCATCCCGGTACGGGGCAGCGTAATCTTTCGCTTTGATCTGCGCCATTGCGCTGCCATCACCTGCTATACCATCCACCATCTTGAACTCAAAGATATACACTTGCTTTTGCCCATCGGGTAAGGTAAAGCGCAAGGCAATATCCACCCGCCCCTTATTGCTGCTTTCTTCCGCCCGTGTATCAAGGCTGAGTGAACACAGGAAAGCGTACACCACCGAGGCGTAATAGCCTTCATGCTCCGCCATACTGTTCTTGGTGTAATTTTGGTGGGCAATGCCGTCAAACAAGGTACGGAAACGCCGTTCCAGTGCCGCAAAATCGTTAGCAAGGAACGCATCATAAACCGAGCCACGTTCTTGCCGGTCGTCTGTCAGGTAGTTTTCGAGCAAGTAACTCATCAGGCTGTAGCGCACTTCGTTGTTGGGATAGCTCAAAATATATTCTGGCAAACCACCCGCAAACGGCAGCCGTTCTTCCTTAATGGTCAAATAGCCAGTCTGGAACAACAGCGTTTCCAGATGAATCCTGTCCACATCAAAATCCCCCAAGGCTTTGTAATCCATACGCAGCGCTTCGAGATCGGGCAGGTAGAACTGGCGTTTACGCAAAATATCTACCAGAAATGACGGGGTAGCCGTTTCAAACCAATATGGCAGGAATCGCTTGCCTTTGGAAATAAACAGCAGCACATCAAACGGGTTGTAGACGCTTTCCCCTCCCCAGCTGTAACCGTTGTACCACGCCTGTACCAGTGGCATATCTGCCCCTTGCAGGTGTTCAGCAAAGTGCTGTTCCAACTCGGCTTGGGTGTAGCCGCACAAGGCGCTGTAGCGCGGGTCGAGGGTAATATCCTCCAGATTATTCAAGCCGCTGAACAGTGATACCTTGGAAAACTTGCTCACCCCCGTGAGGAAGGCAAAGCGGATATGGGCATCGTTATCCTTGATCACCGAATACAGGTTACGCAAGCCGTCACGCATTTCAGCGGCAACGTCCGGTTTGGTGATGTTATCGAGGATCGGTTTGTCGTATTCATCTACCAGCACCACCACATTGCGCCCGTACTTGGCTTGGGTATGGCGGATCAGGTCGCTAAAACAACTGGTGACATCTTCATGATCTTCGCACTGGACACCCAATCGTTCCTGATTGACGCGGAGAATATGGCGGATGCGCCGCTCCAGTTCTGCACGGTTGGCAAGCTGCCCTGAGCCAAAACTGAGGGAAATTACCGGGTATTGCACCGCCCAATCCCAATGCGGGTGAATGTGCAAGCCACGAAACAGCCGCTCATTTCCGGCAAACAACTGGTACAGCGTATCCACCAACAAAGATTTACCAAAACGGCGCGGGCGCGAGAGGAAGTAATAGTCGCCATTTTTCATAAGCTCTTGTATATATGGCGTTTTATCTACATAAACACTGTCATCTTCAATAATTTTTTGCAGGGTGCTGATGCCGATGGGGAGTTTTTTCATGGGTTGCTGTGTTTTCCAAGAATACAAGCCAAGTATAGCGGAAGTAGGGGGAGGAATGTTCTCCCAAGCAGATTCTGGTACGATACGCACCTTATTTGAACTGCCGATGACATAACCATGAACCGCACAGCCCAACTCAGCCAAGCCCTTGCCGACCGTATCCTGATCCTCGACGGTGCGATGGGGACGATGATCCAGCGTTACAAGCTGCAAGAAGCCGATTATCGCGGCACGCGCTTTGCCGACTGGCACAAGGACATCAAGGGCAACAACGACCTGCTGGTGCTGACCAAACCGGACGTGATCCGCGAAATCCACGCGCAATACATGGCAGTGGGGGCGGACATCCTCGAAACCTGCACCTTCAATGCCACCACCATTTCCATGCACGACTACGACATGGCGGAACTGGCGTATGAAATCAACGTGGCAGCGGCGAAATTGGCGCGTTCTGTAGCCGACGAATACAGCACCCCCGACAAACCGCGTTTCGTGGCGGGGGTATTGGGGCCGACCAGCCGCACCTGTAGCATTTCCCCCGATGTCAACGACCCCGGTTTCCGCAATGTTACCTTCGACGAACTGGTAACGGCGTACATGGATTCCACTCGTGGCCTGATCGAAGGCGGGGCGGACATCATCCTGATCGAAACCATTTTCGACACGCTCAATGCCAAGGCTGCGGTGTTCGCGGTCAAGCAGGTGTTCGACGAAGACAATATCGAACTGCCGATCATGATTTCCGGCACGATCACCGACGCCTCCGGGCGTACCCTATCCGGGCAGACCACCGAGGCGTTCTACAACTCACTGGCACACGCCGATGCGATTTCCTTCGGGCTGAACTGCGCACTGGGGCCGGATTTGCTGCGCCAGTATGTGGAAGAAATGTCCCGCGTGTGCGCCAGCGGCGTTTCTGCCCACCCGAATGCCGGTTTGCCCAACGAAATGGGCGAATACGACATGGATGGCGCGGCAATGGCAGTGCATATCCGCGAATGGGCGCAAAGCGGTTTCCTGAACATCGTCGGTGGTTGCTGTGGCACATCGCCTGCGCACATCAAGGCGATTGCCGATGCAGTGACAGGCATTGCCCCACGCCAACTGCCGACCCTCGCCAAAGAATGCCGCCTTTCCGGGCTGGAGCCGTTCAATATCGGCAAGAACAGCCTGTTTGTGAATGTGGGCGAACGTACCAACGTCACCGGCTCGCTCAAATTCAAACGTCTGATTAAAGAAGGCAATTACAGCGAAGCCCTTGAAGTTGCTTTGGAACAGGTGGAAGGCGGCGCACAGGTCATCGACGTAAACATGGACGAAGGATTGCTGGATGCGGAAAAGGAAATGACCCGCTTCCTCAACTTGATTGCCTCCGAACCCGACATTGCGCGTGTGCCGGTGATGGTCGATTCCTCCAAATGGGAAGTCATCGAAGCGGGTTTGAAGTGCATCCAGGGCAAGGGCATCGTCAACTCGATTTCGATGAAGGAAGGCGAGGAAAAATTCATCCAGCAAGCCAAACTGGTGCGCCGTTACGGGGCAGCGGTGATCGTGATGGCGTTTGACGAGCAGGGACAAGCGGATACCGAAGCGCGGAAAATCGAAATCTGTTCACGCGCTTACAAGATTTTGACCGAACAGGTCGGCTTCCCGCCTGAAGACATCATTTTCGACCCGAACATTTTCGCGGTGGCGACGGGGATCGACGAACACAATAATTACGCGGTGGATTTCATCGAAGCTACGCGCTGGATTCGCCAGAACCTACCGCACGCGCACATTTCCGGCGGGGTTTCCAACGTGTCATTCTCGTTCCGGGGAAATAATCCGGTGCGTGAAGCCATCCACAGCGTGTTCCTCTACCACGCCATCAAGGCGGGCATGGACATGGGGATTGTGAATGCCTCGCAAATGGCGGTGTACGACGATATTCCGACGGAATTGCGCGATGCGGTTGAGGACGTGATCCAGAACAAGGATGCAGGGGCAACTGAACGCTTGCTGGATATTGCGCCAAAATACAAAGGCGATGGCTCCGCTGAAGTGAAGAAGGAAGACCTTGAATGGCGTTCATGGGCGGTGGAAAAACGGCTGGAACACGCACTGGTCAAAGGCATTGATGCCTTCGTTGACCAAGACACCGAAGAAGCACGGGTGAAACTTGGTCGCCCTTTGCTGGTGATCGAAGGCCCGTTGATGGACGGCATGAACGTGGTCGGCGACCTGTTCGGTGCGGGCAAAATGTTCCTGCCGCAAGTGGTCAAATCTGCCCGCGTGATGAAAAAAGCCGTGGCTTGGCTCGACCCGTTCATGGCAGCGGAAAAGGAAGGCTGCGAAGCGCAATCCAACGGCAAAATCCTGATGGCAACCGTCAAAGGCGACGTGCATGACATCGGCAAGAACATCGTCGGCGTGGTGCTGCAATGCAACAGCTACGAAGTCGTGGATCTGGGCGTGATGGTTTCCGCCGAGAAAATCCTGCAAGTGGCGCGGGATGAGCAGGTGGACATTATCGGCTTGTCCGGTTTGATTACGCCATCGCTGGATGAAATGGTACACGTTGCCAAGGAAATGCAGCGGCAGGATTTCCATGTGCCGTTGCTGATTGGCGGGGCTACCACCTCCAAAATCCATACGGCGGTGAAGATTGAGCCGCAGTACCAGAACGACATCGTGGTGTATGTGCCGGATGCGTCGCGGGCGGTGGGCGTGGCGAGTGCGTTGCTGTCGAAGGAGCAGAAGCCGGATTATGTGGCGAGCATTCGGGCGGAATATGAGCAGGTGCGGGTCAAGCGGGCGGCGAACCAGACTGAGCGCAAGCTGGTGAGTATTACGGATGCGCGGGCGAATGCGTTCAAGACCGATTGGGTGAGTTATACGCCACCGAAACCGAAGATTTTGGAAGAACCCCTCACCCCTAACCCCTCTCCCTCAAGGGGCGAGGGGAACAAGAATCAGATTGTATTTACTGATTATCCGTTGGATGAATTGGTGGAGCGCATTGACTGGACACCGTTTTTCCGTAGCTGGGAATTGGCCGGGCGTTTCCCTGACATCCTCACTGACGAAGTGGTGGGCACAGAAGCCACCAAGCTGTATGCCGATGCCCAGGCCATGCTGAAAAAGGTGGTGGATGAGAAGTGGGTACAAGCCAAGGCCGTGGTTGGTTTCTTCCCGGCGAATGCGCAAGGCGATGACATTGTGCTGTATACCGATGACAGCCGTAGCCAGACCCTGACCACCCTGCACAATTTGCGGATGCAGATGGAGCGTAACGGGCAGCAGCCGAATTACTGTCTGGCGGATTTTGTTGCCCCGGTGGATTCCGGTAAACCTGACTGGATGGGCGTGTTTGCCGTGAGTGCCGGTTTTGGCATTGAGCAACACCTGCAAGCCTTCCGTGCCAATCATGATGATTTCAGCGCGATCATGCTGGAAGCCTTGTGTGACCGTTTCGCCGAAGCCTTGGCAGAGCGGATGCACGAGCGGGTGCGCAAGGAATTCTGGGGCTATGCGGCGGATGAAACGCTGGATAATGACGCGATGATTGCCGAAAAGTACCAGGGCATCCGCCCTGCCCCCGGCTACCCCGCCTGCCCTGACCATACCGAAAAAGGCACGTTGTGGACACTACTGGATGTGGAGGCGAATACCGGGATGGTGATTACCGAATCGTTTGCGATGTATCCGGCGGCGTCGGTGTCAGGTTGGTATTTCAGCCACCCGGATTCGCGGTATTTCGGGATTGGGCGGATTGCGCGGGATCAGGTGGAGGATTATGCCAAGCGCAAGGGGATGACGGTGGAAGAGGCTGAGCGGTGGTTGGCTCCAGTGTTGGGGTATGAAAATTGAAAAAATACCCGGCGTGAAGCCGGGCTTTGGAGTCAGGAGCTAGATAAACAATCCGTGTTTTATGATTGGATGGATTTAAACGGCGATTTTGCCGCCGTCATTACGGGTAATGACAACCGTCGCTGAACGTGGGCGGGCATTGCCACCGTCCGGCCAGTGACTGGTAAACTGGTTCGGGTCAGTAACGGAAGTACTGTTTTCACCAGGGTGCTGGATGTTGACGAAAATGGCTTTGCCATCAGGAGATTCGGCAATACCGGTAATTTCACAGTCTTTTGGCCCTACCAGGAAGCGGCGCAGGGTTGTCGTAGTAGCAGTTTTACCCATGCGGGTAACAACAGTCTGGGGTGCATTGTTATTGCTGGGAACATTTTCCGTGTTGGCGACAGAGACAGAACCACCATCACCCACGCTCCCCGGAATGGCAGCCAGCATCATGCAGTTGGTCTGGTCGGTATAAGCGCCATCATCGGTTTGCACCCATAGCAAGCCGGGAGCGGCATGGCTGAACCACAAACCATCCGGGCTGGAAAAGTCGTTGTCAGCCGTCAGACTGGAAAGGTTGACACTGGCAGCCGCAGCAGCTTCAGACCCGAACAGGTAAATGTCCCAGGTAAAGGCGGTTGCCGCATGATCATTGCCTGCTTCTTTCCAGCGGATGATATGCCCGTTGACGTTACCCCGATTGGTTGTTACCCCCTTGGCATCGGCATAGTAACGCGGGTTGGCGGCATCCAGCGGTCGAGCCACAGAACCACCACGCTGGCTGTTGTTGGTCAGCGTCATGTAGACTTCGCCATTCAGCGGGTTGACTGCCCCCCACTCAGGGCGATCCATTTTGGTCGCGCCCACAGCATCGGCTGCCAGACGGGCGTTGATGACCACATCGGCTTCATCTGCAAAAGTGTAGGTTGCATAAGCTGCCACCGTTGGGTTGCTCATGCTCAGCAACTCCCACGTACCTGTACCATCAGCATTGAATTTGGCAACGTACAGCTTGCCTGCATCCATGTATTTGTCACCGGCAAACAGGCCACCATTGGCATCAGCAGCATCCCACAGGGCATCCGATACAAATTTGTAGATGTATTCATTACGGGAGTCATCACCCATGTAGAACACCACCGGCTTGCCAGCAACGGCTTTGGCAGGCCATGCGCCTTCATGCCCAAAGCGACCTAGTGCGGTACGCTTGCGCGGGGTTGAACCAATGTCAAACGGATCAATTTCCACTATCCAGCCGAAGGTGTTGGGGACATTGCGATAGTCGTTTGCAGCCGTTGCCCCGGTAATGCCTGCATTCCAGCGGGCATACACCCCTTCAGCCGTGTCGGCAACACCAGGGCGTGACCAGTTGTAACGACCGGAACTGGAACCACTGACACCGTAACGGTTTAACGAGGTATTTTCTTTGGCAGTACGGGCGGCGTCATTACGACGGTAGAAATAACCTGCCCAGTTTTCTTCGCAAGTCAGGTAGGTTCCCCACGGGGTATAACCATTCCCGCAGTTATTGACCGTGCCACGGGTTTGTGAACCGCTGGTGGAATAGGCTGTTACCATCAGGTCGTCATAAGCCGCAGGCCCGGAAATATCCATCACCGTTGCGCCGGTAATACGGCGGTTGTAATTGGAATAACGGTTGACCTGATATGTGGAGCCTGACTTGACGACTTCTACTACGGATACGCCGTGAGCTGCCACTTCCTTGTCAATTTCCGCCGTTGGACGGGCATTGGTGTTGGCAGTACCGTAATCGGTCGGGCCATTAGCGTGCATAAAGCCCAAATCTTCCGCCACCTCGTGGTTGAGACACAGCAAGCCACGGTTGGAATTACTGTAATCAGGTGCAGTACCGGCAACATTCATACCGAAATAATGCATCCCGTCGTGGTGATCACCGGAACGGTTGTCAAAGTCGGTGTCTGTCCCGTCATTCCTGTAACGTGGTACAGAGGTATTGATCGGGTCGCCCGTTGCCAGCAACACCGTAGCCGTATAACCCGCTGGAACTGTCAGGGCATCGGCAACGCTTTTGGCAACGGCATTGAAGCTCAAGGTCAAACCGGAAGTAGTGGCGGTAGTGGCTGCCGGACTATTACTGTCCGAACAAGCCGTCAGCCCCATGCCAAACATGGAAGTTGCCATCAGTGCAAAGCCACCTTTCAGCAGGCCGCGACGGCTCATCCGTGCTTCCAGTATTTGCTCAAAGGAAGGGTTATTAGAACTGTTGTGCCCAATATCATCTGGGTCGATGGACTGGACAGGAAAATCTTTGTGCTCGCTCATACCTGGATTCCTCAGCATTAACACGACAAAAAACCGATGGAGCGCAGCCTACCTGATGTTGTTGAACAACGTGTTTCAGAAATATTAAGAATTAATTTAACTAATTCAATAGAAAAAGACTCAATCAACCAATAATGAATTTCATCCAGAATTAATAAAAATTTCAGAAAAGCGTCATCCAGCCGCTAGATCATTGACCGTATTTATCCAAATATTTCTGGAGACTATCATGGGGATGCCGTTTTATCTAAAACCTGTCAGCCTGGCCTTGGCGGTTTCACTGGGATTAAGTGCCTGTAACGATGATACTGCTGTTACCACCGCATCACTGCCTGCTTTCAAGGTTGCACTGCAATACGTTTCAACATTTGCCACTGCTGGTGCTGAAATTGTTGCCTACGACAAAGCCAGCAAACGCATGTTCATTACTGATGCAGGCAGCAACACGCTGCACGTCGTGAACATTGCCGACCCAGCAGCACCAGTGTTGGTATCAGCCATTAATCTGGCAGCTTACGGAACCGGCATAAACAGTGTTGACATCAAGGATGGCAACGTGGCTGTTGCCGTGGAGAACAAGATTGATACTGCATTTGATGCTGACACCACTGCTGATGAACACCAGCGTGGCAAAGTGGTGGTATTCAATGCCGCAACCCTGGCAGAAATCCGCCAGTATGAGGTTGGCTTCCTACCCGACATGCTGACCTTTACCCCAGACGGCAAGCGTATTCTGGTGGCAAACGAAGGTGAACCGAATCAGGCTTATTCTTATGATCCAGTGGGTTCTGTCAGTGTTATCGGCTTGGCTGGCAACACCGTCACCGACATCGGTTTCAGCGACTTCAACACAGGCGGAGCCAGAGCGGCTGAAATCACCAGCAATATCCGCATCTTCGGGCCAGGAGCCAGTGTGGCGCAGGATCTAGAACCCGAATACATCACCGTTTCCCCCGATTCCACCAAGGCATGGGTAACACTGCAAGAAAACAATGCCATCGCTGAAATCGACCTGACCAGCCTCAGCATTAACCACATTAGCAGTCTGCGCACCAAGGATTACAGTCAGACTGCCAACGTAATGGACTTGAGCGACAGGGACAGCAGTGTTGGCAATTTCAAAACCTGGCCGAACGTGGTTGGTATGTATTTGCCTGACGGTATTGCCAGCTATAACGTGAATGGCATTACTTACCTGCTGACAGCCAATGAAGGTGACGACCGTGAATACAGCGGCTTTGCCGAAAAGAAACGCCTAGCAAGCGTCACTCCATTGAGTACCGCACTGGATGCAGAAAAAGCGAGCGACAAACTGGGGCGATTGAATGTATCCGATGTCGATGGCAAAACCGCAGGTACACTGACCACCGCACATTCTTACGGTGCACGTTCTTTTTCCATCTGGAGTACCAGCGCAAACCTTGTGTATGACAGTGGCAACGAACTGGACAAAAAAGCTGTTGAAGCCAGCAATTATGATGATGCTCGCAGCGATGACAAAGGCATGGAACCGGAATCCGTCGTTACCGGCAGCATTTCAGGTCAAACCTTTGCCTTTGTCGGTCTGGAACGCGGCTCCAAAAGCAGCATCGCCATCTATGATGTCACCTCACCTGCCAGCCCTGTTTTCAACAGCTATCATGTTGCCAGCAATGCTGATGTATCCCCTGAAGGCTTGAAATTCATCCCTGCCGCTGACAGCCCCAATGGCAAAGACCTGTTGCTGGTTGCCAATGAGGTAAGCAATACCACCTCCATCTATACTGTCAACCAACAGTAAGTGCTTAACCCTGCCGGAAGCCATGTCCGGCAGGGAATCCCCCCAAAGACTGCTATGCTGCAAACCGCCTGCGCGTTTATGCTAGCAGCTCTTTTTCACAAACCAGTTAAACTCGGAACCATGTCTTACTTTTACCTTGCACTTGCCATTATTGCTGAAGTGATTGCCACCAGTTCCCTGCGAGCGACCGAAGAATTCAGCAAACCCGTACCCACATTTATCATGGTGATTGGTTATGCCCTGGCGTTTTATTTCATGACACTGGCGCTGCGCACCATTCCTTTGGGCATTACCTATGCGGTCTGGTCCGGGCTGGGCATTGTTTTGATCAGCATCATTGGTGTCATGTTCTATGGCGAACGGCTGGATTTGGCAGCTACCATCGGCATGGGGCTGATTGTTGCCGGGGTGCTGGTGATCCATTTGTTTTCAAAAGCAGTCCGACACTGAGGAATGCATTCATGACCATCCACGCACTGCACCACGTCAGCCTGATTGTCAGCGACACCAGCCGTTCCCTGAACTTTTACCGTGACCTGCTGGGGCTGTCAGTCGATGATGCCCGCCCTGACCTCGGCTTTCCGGGAGCCTGGCTCACCATCAACAACCAGCAACAAATCCACCTGCTGGAATTGCCCAATCCTGAAGCTGGCTTGCTACGCCCTGCACACGGCGGGCGCGACCGCCACCTTGCCCTGTGGTGTAATGACATTGATGCCCTTGCCGCACGCCTGCAAACCGCTGGCATTGCCATCAGTCGCAGCAAGTCCGGGCGGCAGGCACTGTTTTGCCGTGACCCGGATGACAATGCCGTGGAAATCATGCAATGCCAGCCAACATGACAATTGCATAACGCTGAGCGGGTGATTTGCTGTAAATCACCAGACTTGTGATAGAATTGCGGCACTGCAACAAAAAGGACAAGACATCATGGTTGACCACGATTTTATCCAATCCCTCAAACGGGCCAGAACTTACGGTCTGGGCGAATTTCTCGAAATCATCGGCGAGCTTTCCCAGGAAAGCACCAAAAAAGGCGTACTCGACCGCAAACAGAAAGAGCTGATCACGCTCGGCATCGCCCTTGCCAAAGACTGCCACCGCTGCATCGACATCCACACTGAAGCAGCCCTGCAATTGGGTGCAACCGAAACTGAAATGCTGCAAGTGCGCCGTGTTGCCCTTTACCTGCAAGCCAGCCCGGAACAGCATCAGGGCGATTTGTGGCAAGCATGGTCAGATTCCTGGCGTGAATTTTCCCTCAGCAAAGGCTGCATGGATCGCCGCTGCCGCGAACTGGTCGGGCTGGGCATTGCTTTGGTACAACAGGATTCCCACCTGATCAACATGCACGTCAAGGCCGCCCGCGAATTTGGCGCAACCCCGGAAGAAATCTTTGAAGTCATGCCGATTGCCCTGCTGATGGATGGCGCTCCTGCCCTGTCGCAAATCCCGCAACTGGTACATGCCCTAGAACAGCACCAGCCGGAAGCACTCGCAGCCTGATAGTGTCACGCTCAGGGTTCATGCTACAGTGCCTGCATGGATACCCTGAGCAAACACCAGCGCATTTACCGCACCGTCCGCCGTATTCCGGCGGGCTGTGTTGCCACTTACGGTGATATTGCCCGGCTTGCTGACTTGCCGGGTCATGCGCGGCTGGTTGGCTATGCCCTCCACGCCCTGCCGGAATTTACCGACGTTCCCTGGCAACGGGTAATCAATGCCAAAGGAACCATCAGCCTAGGGCGGGCTTATCCGGGCGGCGAATTGCACCAGCGCCATTTGCTGGAAACCGAAGGGGTGGAATTTGATGCCAACGGGCGGGTAGATTTAAAGCGGTTTCGCTGGAAAGCGGCAACGACTCTGCCCGCATGAGCAGAGCCGTTCAAGCCGTGAATTACACGTTCATGATCTTGATAGTCGGGAACTTGGTGCTGTAATCCTTGGCTTTTTGTGCCAGACGGGCAGCAGCCTTACGGGCAATGTCCTTGTAGATTTGCGCAACCGTACCGTTGGGGTCAGCCACGACAGACGGGTTGCCATTATCGACCTGTTCGCGGATTTTGATGTCCAGCGGCAAGCCGCCGAGGTAGTTCACACCGTATTGTTCCGCCATGCGCTGACCGCCACCTTCGCCGAATATGTGTTCAACTGTGCCGCAGTTGCTGCAAATGTGCATACTCATGTTCTCGACAATACCGAGGATTGGCACTTCGACTTTCTCGAACATTTTCAGACCCTTGCGGGCATCGAGCAGGGCAATGTCCTGCGGAGTGGTAACGATGATCGCACCAGAGACCGGAATCTTTTGTGAAAGAGTCAACTGGATGTCGCCTGTGCCCGGCGGCAGGTCAATCACCAGATAGTCCAGGTCGCCCCAATTGGTATCGCCCAGCAACTGTTCCAGCGCTTGTGTGACCATCGGGCCACGCCAGATCATCGGGGTATCTTCCTCAATCAGGAAACCGATCGACATGGCCTTGATACCGTGGTTCTGCATCGGCTCCAGGCTCTTGCCATCGCTGGATTCCGGCTGCCCACTAATACCGAGCATACGCGGCTGGCTGGGGCCGTAAATGTCAGCATCCAGCATCCCAACTTTTGCGCCATCCGCTTGCAATGCCAGCGCCAGATTGACGGCAGTCGTGGATTTGCCAACCCCGCCCTTGCCGGAAGCAACCGCAATAATGTTCTTGATGCCATCCTTGCGTTTGACGCTTTTCTGCACGGCATGGGCAGCCACTTGGGTTTCTACCGTTACGTCAGCATCCGCGATGCCTGCCTCAGCCAAAGCGGTACGGATGGTCGCCGCCAGTTCATCACGGTAGCTGCCTGCCGGATAACCCAGCACCACACGCACGGCTACCTTGCCATTATCAGCGGTGATGTCCTTGACCTGATGCAGGCTTATGATGTCCTGATCCAGATAACGATCCTTGATGCCTTTCAGTACGGCTTCAACCTGTTCGCGTGTCATGTCTGCTCCTCAAAACAAAGTCTGGAAAAACTGGGCGCGATTCTACACCATCCCGGCACAGACCCGAAATAAGCACCCATTCAGGGATGGTTATTACCTAGTGTGACACTCAGGAATAGATCAAGCGTTCCCGCCCCCAGCCGATTGCTGCTAAACTCCCCCTCTTCAGCAGCAGCCCCGGTCAGCCATGAGCAAAGAACAACAACATACCCCGATGATGCAACAATACTTTCGCATCAAGGCCGAGTATCCCGACATTCTTCTGTTTTACCGCATGGGGGATTTCTACGAGCTGTTCATGGAGGATGCCAAAAAAGCCGCTGCCTTGCTCGACATTACCCTGACCGCACGCGGTTCCTCGGCTGGCGAACCGATTCCAATGGCGGGAGTGCCTTACCACGCCGTCGAACAATACCTTGCCAGATTGCTGAAAGCAGGCGAATCGGTCGCCATTTGCGAACAAATCGGCGACCCTGCCAAATCCAAAGGCCCGGTCGAACGCAAAATCACCCGTCTGCTCACCCCCGGCACTGTCACTGACGACTATCTGCTGGATGACCGCCGCGACAACCTGCTCATTGCCATCGCCCGCACCTCCTCACTCCCTGCCCCCCCTGCGGGGGAAGGGTCGGGGAAGGGGGGAAGTTACGGTATCGCCGCCATCGACCTCAGTACCGGGCGTTTCACCGTGCAGGAAGCCGATTCCGATACCACGCTTTACAATGAAATCGAGCGTCTGCAACCCGCCGAAATCCTGCATGAGGAAGACTGGAAACCCACTTTCACCCGCAACCGTATTTCCACCCCGCGCCCAGCCTGGCATTTCGATTTCGACACCGCCAAACGCCTGTTGCTGCGCCAGTTCGGGGTGCATGATTTAAGCGGTTTCGGCTGTGAGCATTTGCCACAGGCGATTGCGGCTGCCGGGGCATTGCTCAATTACGTGCAGGAAACCCAGCGCACTGCCCTGCCCCACCTCAACAGCCTGACGGTGGAACTGAGCGACGAAGGCATCATTCTCGACGCCGCCAGCCGCCGCAATCTGGAACTGGAAAGCAGCCTGAGCGGGGAACACAAAAACACCCTGATTTCAGTGATCGACAAAACCGCCACCAGCATGGGCAGCCGCCTGTTGCGCCGCTGGCTGAACAAACCGCTGCGTGACCGTTTCATTTTGCGTAACCGTCATCAGGCAGTCGGTGCATTGCTGGATCAATACCGTTTTGAACCCCTGCACGATACCTTGCGCGGTATTGGCGACATTGAGCGCATTGCCAGCCGCATTGCCCTAGCATCGGCACGCCCCCGTGACTTGTCGACCCTGCGCAGTTCGCTGCACGTGTTTCCCAAGGTGCACCGCTTGCTTGCAGACGTGGATAACCCGCATATCCAGCACTTGCACATCCATATCGGCTTGCACGACGAGCTGCGCCACTTGCTGGATTCCGCCATTATCGACAACCCGCCCGTGGTCATCCGTGACGGTGGGGTGATTGCTACCGGTTTCGATGCAGAACTGGACGAGTTGCGCAACCTGAGCGAAAACGCCGACCAATACCTGCTGGATCTGGAAGCCCGCGAAAAAGTCCGCACTGGCATCGACAAACTCAAGGTGGCTTACAACCGCGTACACGGCTATTACGTGGAAATCCCGCAAAGCCAGTTGCACCGCATTCCCAAGGACTACATCCGTCGCCAGACCCTCAAGGGGGTGGAGCGTTTCATCCTGCCGGAGCTGAAAAAGTTTGAAGACAAGGTGTTGTCAGCGCGTGAACGGGCGCTTGCCCGCGAAAAAGCGATTTACGACGACCTGCTGCATACCCTGGCGGAACACCTGATCCCGCTGCGGCAAAGTGCGCAAACCATTGCCGAACTGGATGTGCTGAACACTTTCGCGGAACGAGCCAATACCCTGAACTACAACTGCCCTGCATTGGTGGAAGGCGCAGGCATCCACATTGAAAGCGGGCGGCATCCGGTGGTCGAGCGCACGCTGGATACACCGTTCGTGCCGAATGATCTGTACATGGATTCCCGCCGCCGCATGTTGATGATCACCGGCCCCAATATGGGTGGTAAATCCACCTACATGCGGCAGGTCGCGCTGATCGTGTTGCTGGCACACATTGGCAGCTACGTCCCGGCGCAAGCGGCGCGTATCGGCAATATCGACCGCATTTTCACCCGTATTGGCGCACACGACGACTTGAGTACCGGGCGTTCGACGTTCATGGTGGAAATGACCGAAGCTGCCAACATTCTCAACAATGCCACGGCTCACAGTCTGGTGCTGATGGATGAAATCGGGCGCGGAACCAGCACCTTCGATGGCTTGTCACTGGCATGGGCATTCGCCGAATTCCTGGCGCGGGAACGCAAAGCCTTTACCCTGTTCGCCACCCACTATTTCGAGCTGACCTCACTTGCCGAGCAAATCAGTACTATCGCCAACGTGCATATTGATGCCGTGGAACACGGTGACAAGATCGTGTTCCTGCACGCGGTCAAAGATGGCCCTGCCAACCAGAGTTACGGCTTGCAGGTTGCACAACTGGCTGGTGTCCCCAAAGGAGTGATTGCCCAAGCGAAAAAGAAACTGGTTTCACTGGAAAAACACAGCCAGCAAGCACCACAACCAGGGCAAACCTTGCCACTGCTGTTTGGTACGCCGTCGGAACCGAAAGATGAACTGGCAGACAAGCTCAAGAGCGCATTCCTGGCTCTTGAGCCAGATGAACTCACCCCGCGTCAGGCGCTGGATGAGCTGTATCGACTGAAAAAGTTACTGAAATAAGATTTATCTCACCGCCTTAGTTGGCTTTCGGTGCTTTTTCCAGCATTTGCACCAACTGGTCAGCCGGACGGAAACCAGGAATCATCATGCCGTCAGCCGTTACCAACGCAGGCGTGCCGTTTACACCCAGTTTTTGCCCCAGTTCAAACTGTTCGGCAACCGGGTTGGCACATTCCTTGGAAGTGATTTCCTTGCCTTCGTTTTTGACTTGGTTCATGGCAGCCTGCTTGTCGTCGGCACACCAGATATTGGCCATTTTCTTGTAAGCCGGGGAACCCACACCTGCACGCGGATAAGCCAGATAACGGACTGTCACACCTTTTTCATTCAGGGCAGGAACTTCCTTGTGCAGCTTGACGCAGAATGGGCAATCAACGTCAGTGAAAGCGTAGATAACGTGCTTTTCATCGCCTTTGGCCTTGAATTCGATGGTCTTGCTGACATCAATTTTCTTCACAATTTCCTTGCGTTCAGCCGACATTGCCAATTCAGTCAGGTTGGTCTTGGTCTGCGCATCAATCAGCTCACCTGCGAACACATAGCGGGCATCAGCACTGACGTAGACGATTTCACCACCGAATTTGGCTTCAAACACACCCGCAACCGGCGTTTCCTTGAGGGAATCAGGCGCACCACCAAACAGTGGTTTCATTTTTTCACCCAGATCAGCCGGTACTTCGGCGATAGCCCAACTGCTAGCGAGTGTCAGGCCAATGGCTGCACCCAGAATCATTTTTTTGAACATGTTTGCTAAATTCCTGAAATAAAACGATATAAAAATATTGTTGATTCTTTAACCCAATAGGTAGCGTACCTTAGCATGGCTTGCTGCAATGTGTATACGTTACCCCACTTGGAATGGATGCAGCACCAACAAGTTCCTGATTTCAGCCGCGCGGATGGTGTTGACGATGCAAATCCTGCAAGCGCGCCTGTGCCACATGCGTATAAATCTGCGTGGTGGAAAGGTCACTATGCCCCAATAGCATTTGCACCACCCGCAAATCAGCACCGTGATTGAGCAAATGGGTCGCAAACGCATGGCGCAAGGTATGCGGTGAAATATGCCGCACAATCCCGGCATCCAGCGCATAACGCTGGATCAGTACCCAGAACATCTGCCGAGTCATACCCGTACCTCGCGCAGTCACAAATACACTTTCATCCAACGGCTTGCCGGAAACCAGCAACGGGCGGGCATCACGCAGATAAATTTGCAGCCAGTCGAGCGCCATTTCCCCCATCGGCACCAGCCGTTCCTTGTTGCCCTTGCCCGTGATACGGATAACACCGTTGGACATGGACAATTCTCCAAGTCGGATTCCTACCAGTTCCGAAACCCGCAAACCCGTGGCATACAGCAGTTCCAGCATGGCACGGTCACGCAAACCCAAGGGTGAATCAGTATCCGGGACTTGCAGCAAGGCATCGACTTCTTCTTCCGCCAGGGTTCCTGGCAGTTTGCGCCCCTGCTTGGGGGCTTCGATTTGGGCAGAGGGGTCATCCTTGCGCAGGTTTTCCCGCACTTGCCACCGGTAAAAGCGCCGCAGACTGGAAAGCAGCCGGGCAGTCGTGGCGGGTTTTGCCCCTTCCCGCACCCGGATGGCAAGGTATTCCAGCAAATCACCCCGGCTGGCTTCGCCCAGCGGAATCTTGCGTTCATCCAGCCAGCAGCATAGCAGGCGTAAATCCCGCTCGTAACTGGTCAGTGTATTGCGGCTAACACCGCGTTCCGACCAAAAAACGTCTAAAAAACGATCAATTAATGCCTGATTAAGGCACTTTAAACGAATCATAGGGGCTGAGGATTTTTTCGCAGGCTTCATGGTCTGACTACTAACAGCTATAATTTGATTAATCCTTGCGCATAAAAAGGGCTAGAATAATGACCAACAACGAGTACCAAACGCTGGGGATGTCGCAGTACATGCTGCGTGAATTCCGTGACCGTTGCAACCTGCGTGAGCAGGCGGCGGCGGATGCCCATCTGAAAACCGACTACCCTGTCTTGCCGGATCAGGTGTGGAGCTACCCGATCTTCAACAACCATGCCTGTGGTCATCAGGCAGCCCGCGAATTGCTGGAAGCCGAGTCCCCGGAAGAGTGCTGCCGCTGGCGTTTTTTCTTTGCACCAGAACCGGGAACCTTGCCACATGTCAACTTGCGAGCCACGATGCAAGGCCAACTGGCGACCCTGAAAAGCCGCTACCGTTCTGCCACATCTCCCGTCAATTTCTTCCTGTTTACGGGGGGGCTGCTCAGCGCCCTGCTCCTGCTGGAACACCCCGCTTTGGCAGTCATTCCGCTCGGTGCAGGTTTCTGGTATTGGCTACAGTCCCACCAGAACATTGCCAAAGCCAAGACGCAATTGCTGGCACACATCCACAAAACCGTGGAAATTGCCGAACACCAGACCACCCTGGAAGCTCAGCTCAGCGAAATCCCCGAACCCGCCAGTCAGGCAGACATGCAGGAATGCTACCAGTTGGCAACGGGGCGCCTGTTGCGCAATACCCTGTTGCATCTGCTGCGTCCGCATGAAATTGGCGAACTCGACCAGACACTTGCCAAGTACAACTGGAGTGGTTTCATCACAGAAAGTTGGGGACACCTGCAAGTGCCGCTAGCTGCCAATGACGGCAGTGAAATCCAGCAAATGCTGCTAAACCCGGAAAACATTCCTCTTAGCGCCTTGCAAACTGATCTGGCAGGCCGCAAAGGCAACAACATTTACCGCCTGCAATACCTGCACCTGTGGGTCATGACCAAACAGGGCTTGCTGATGGGACGCGCCCTGTATGACCGGGTAATGGATCACTTCCTGTACGAGGAACACGAGTTTTACCCGTATGCCCAACTGAAACACATCCGTATGACGGAACAGGCATTACCGGAACAGCCCACCCTGAAAGAACGTCTGCCAGAACACCTGTACCGGCGCTATTTCCGTCAGTCATTGGGTATCCTGTCCGTGGGAACCACGGAGGGGAAAACCTATGAATGTGCCTTGCTGCCTGCCAATGAACGCCCACTACGCCCGGCAACATGGCTGGACTTGTATGGGCTGGATACGGACATGACCCGCTTTGCCCGCCAGTTACACGAGCATCTGCTAGCGTAATAGCAGCAAGCAGTGTGGTACTCAGGAAGCCATGAGTGCCGCCATTTTTTCAGCGGTAGGGCGCTCTACCACGCCCTTTTCGGTCACGATGGCATCAATCAGGGATGCAGGCGTCACATCGAAGGCCGGGTTCCATGCCTTGGCATGTACTGCTGCAATCCGTTGGTTGCCAACGTTAAGCACTTCTTCCTGCGCACGTTCTTCGATCGGGATGTGGTTGCCAGTAGGGGTTGCCATATCAACCGTGCTGGTTGGGGCAACGACCATGAATTTCACCCCGTGATAACGGGCATTGACGGCCAGACTGTACGTACCAATCTTGTTGGCAACATCACCGTTGGCGGCGATGCGGTCAGAACCCACAATCACCCAGGAAACCTTGCCCTGCCTCATCAGGCTCGCGGCTGCACCTTCGCAGATCAGGTGTGCGGGGATTTTGTCCTTGACCAGTTCCCACGCTGTCAGGCGGGAACCCTGCCACCACGGGCGGGTTTCATCAGCATACACATGCTCAATCTTGCCAGCACTGTAAGCACTGCGGATGACCCCCAAAGCCGTACCATAACCACCGGTTGCCAGCGAGCCGGTATTGCAATGGGTCAGGACTGCATGGGATGACGGGATCAGTGCGCTACCCAGTTCGCCCATGCGGTAATTGGCTTCTATATCATCCTGATGGATTTTGCGAGCCAATTCCAACAATGGCTCTTCCGGGTCGCCATTAATCGTGTCCAGTGCTGCACACATGCGCTGCAAGGCCCACATCAGGTTGACGGCTGTCGGGCGGGCATTCATCAGGATGTCTTTTTCCGCTGCCAACCTTACCCGCCAGTCATTCGGATACTGTTTGTAACTCTTGCGGGCAGCCATCACCAAGGCATAAGCCGCCGCAATGCCAATGGCAGGTGCACCGCGTACCACCATGTTGCGGATGGCTTCAGCAGTATCCTCGGCATTATACAACTGTACATATTGCTCGTTGTGCGGCAGCTTGCGCTGATCCAGCAAAACCAGGTGATTGTCTTTCCACTCTACTGCACGGATCGAATCGTGTTGACTCATGGTGATTTTCGGCATAAATAGGTTGTTTTTAACGTTGCATGATTACAACACCAGATGGAAATTGAATTACTTGTTGTCCCTGAATGGGTTATTACGGTCAATTCCGGCAACCGGGTTCTGCAACACTACGCTGTAGCGGTGGATAATAGCAGGATTATTGACATACTGCCCAGCGCTGACGCAGAAAAACGTTACAGGGCAAAAAAAACTGTTGTTTTACCGCAACATGCATTAATGCCGGGTTTTATCAATACCCATACCCATGCTGCCATGTCCTTGCTGAAAGGTCTGGCAGACGACCTGCCCCTGATGGACTGGCTGCAAAACCACATCTGGCCTGCTGAAGCCCGTTGGGCCAATGCCGATTTTGTATATGACGGAACCCAACTGGCAATTGCAGAAATGCTCCGTTCCGGTACGACCTGTTTCAACGACATGTACTTTTTCCCGGAAGCCATCGCGCAGGCAGCCGATGAAGCCGGAATCCGCGCATCCATCGGCCTGATTGTAATTGACTTTCCAACTGCCTGGGGCAATGGCCCAGATGATTACCTGCAAAAAGGGCTGGCACTGCACGACCAACTGGCAGACAAGCCATTACTTACAACGGCCTTCGCTCCCCATGCCCCTTACACCGTTTCTGATGAACCACTCGGCAAATTGCTGCATCTGGCCTGCGAACTGGCTATCCCCATTCATATGCACGTCCATGAAACCGCGTTTGAAGTGCAGCAAGCCCAGAGCCAGCAAGGCACTCGTCCGCTGGATCGCCTGCAAGCCCTCGGCCTGCTCGACAAGCATTTCCTTGCCGTACACATGACCCAGTTGACAGATGCAGACATCGGGATGCTGGCACAGAAAGGTACAAACGTCATCCATTGCCCGGAATCCAACCTGAAACTTGCCAGCGGCTTCTGTCCTGTTGCCCGGCTGGCGGCTGCCGGGGTCAACGTCGCCCTGGGCACGGATGGCAATGCCAGCAACAACGACCTCGATATGCTGGGTGAAATGCGTACCGCTGCCCTGCTGGGCAAAGCCGTTGCCCAGGATGCCAGCGCCCTCAGTGCCACTGAAGTCCTGCGCATGGCGACCATTAACGGCGCTAAAGCCCTGGGACTGGAAAATGTGACCGGCTCGCTGGAAATCGGCAAGGCGGCTGATATGATTGCCGTCGACTTCGGTGCCATTGAAACCCAACCATTGTATGACCCGGTTTCACATCTGGTTTACTGCGCCAACCGCAACCAGATCAAACATGTATGGGTGGCAGGCAAACCTTTGCTGGAGGACCGCAAACTGACCACCCTGAACGAATCAGCCCTGCTTGCCAAAGCCCGTAGCTGGCAGGCAAAAATTGGAGAAACCCCATGACAAGCACCGCCCGCAACGTTGACCCCAACGAAATCCGCAAGTTTGAAGCCCTCGCCTACCGCTGGTGGGATACCGAAAGCGAATTCAAACCCCTGCATGACATCAACCCCTTGCGTCTGAACTACATCGACGACCGCACTCACCTGCAAGGCAAACAGGTTATTGATGTCGGTTGTGGTGGCGGCATTCTGGCAGAAAGCATGGCACGGCGGGGAGCGACCGTCACCGGCATTGACATGGGCGAAACACCGCTGTCAGTTGCCCGTCTGCACGCATTGGAATCACAGGTTGAGGTCAATTACCGTCAGATCAGTGTGGAAGAGCTGGCACAAACCCACGCCGGGCAGTTTGATGCTGTTACCTGCATGGAAATGCTGGAACACGTTCCCGACCCTGCTTCCGTGATTGCGGCTTGTGCCACCCTGGTCAAACCTGGTGGCGATGTATTCTTTTCCACCATCAACCGTAATCCCAAGGCTTTCATGCTCGCCATTGTTGGTGCCGAATACGTGCTGAACATGCTCCCCAAAGGCACGCACGAATACGGCAAATTCATCAAACCCTCTGAACTGGAACGCTGGGCGCGTTCCGTCGGACTGGAACTGCGGAACATCGCGGGCATGACGTACAATCCGTTGTTCCAGAGTTATCGTCTTGGCAAAGATGTTGACGTGAATTACCTGATGCACTTCAAAAAGGAAACAACCTGATGCTATCTGTGAAACATGCAGTCCCCCTGCTGCTGTTATCGCTGCTGCTGGGCGCTTGCACTGTCCAGTACGACAACGTACAGCTCGTCCCCAACGGGCAAGTACGCCTGACCCACATGACCCCAGACATGCAGAACAACATCCAACAACTGGAAGCTGCTCTGATTGCGCTGGATCCTGCCATCATCGACCCGCGCGAAGCACGTGCTGTTGCCCATGATGCTTATGTTTACCCCTTGTATCTGGCCAATGACTGGGATCTGACTTGGCCGCCACTACTACACAATACCTTGCGTAACGCCGACCAGCGCAAAGCAGGGCTGTGTGTCGACTGGGCGCGTGCCATGCGGGCGCGAATGCGTGCCAAAAACCTGCAAACCTTTGACTTGTACTGGGGCGTTGCCAACAAAGGCAATCCTTGGCGCGAACACAGCACGCTGATTGTGACCGCCAAAGGCAAACCATTTGCCAGCGGCATATTGCTGGATCCGTGGAGGGACTCAGGCAGACTATTCTGGAGCCGGGTCAAGGAAGATGAAAAATACCAGTGGAAATACTTTGAAGGGCCAGGTTGAAACCAGCCTAACCCTGCTTGTGGAAAGTCAGCACCAGCACATCCCGCCAGGCGGGTTGTGCCGGGTCAGCCGGGCTAACTTCCGTCACACCATGATAAGTCTGGTGATCATTCACCAGCATCAGATCCCCTGACTGCTGCAAAGTCCCCTCTGCCAGCAGTTGCATGTCATTGCTGTAGACGCGACTTACCCCACCCGCAATGTTTTGCCGATCCATCATCATGATCAGGATATATTCCGCACCATCCTTATGCACACCTTCTGGCGTAGGTTTACCCAACTGGTCTTCACGCGCCACAATGCGGAACTGGTGTGCCTGAATCCGCCACAAATCGGCGGGATTAGTCAAAAACTGGCTGGTCGTCCAGCGGATAATTTTCTTCAACACCGGATTTTGCAAGGTTGTCGGCAACCATGCCCGGAAATGCCGGTTAAAACCACCATGCACATGGTTGTAATGGGAACTCTGGTAATGCGGCTCATGCGGAAGCACTTTCAGCATATTGTTCTGCCAATGGAAAACCGAATAACGCCGGTAGCGGTAACTGCCGCCATCACGCAAATAAGGGTCAAGCAGCAAGCCATTCCAGCTTTGCCGGAAACGCCGGTAAGCCTGACCCATATGGCTGGCAAGCTGCTGGTGCAAGCGGCTGGCTTCACCCATTGCCATCATAAATCCCGGTTTTTGTAGTTGCGTGTTCACTTGACTCACTTTAAATTCAGTACTTAAGCACATTGTAATTTAACAAGATAGCGCTTATCCAGCCTGCTGCATTTAAAGCCGCCGCAGGCAGACAAAACAATATGATGCCCACTGGCGCAAGAATGTCCTGCATAACAAGGTGTCGAGCCAACGCACCGGCTGACGCAGCTTTTTCGGGATGCGATGCACTGGAAACAGCATCGCACCCTGCTGTTTTTCTATAAAAAACAAACCATTGGCGTATTGCCGCACCTCATCCACACTGAGAGCAGTATTGCCATGCCAGCCATCCTTCTGGTACTTCACCAGCCGCCGCCGGGCTGCGGTGGGGAAATCGACAATCAATACCCCACCCGGTTGCAGGATACGGTGAGCTTCCCTGATAGCTTGCTGGATAATGGCTTTGTCCAGATGAAAAAACACATGCAAACTGAAAGCTGCCCGAAACTGCTGGTCAGCAAACGGCGTATTGGTTATGGACGCCTGCACCAACTGGTGGTCGGGAAATTTGTGTTGCGCCTGCACCAGCATCTGTCCGCTCAAATCCACCCCGTAATGTGCATACCGTAAAAACCGCCCTGTCCCGCAGCCCAGATCCAGTGTCGCTTGTGGGGCAGTACCTTCTAACCACGTCTGCATGATTCCCTGCTCTTGGGCGTGCAGGTATTGCCCGTAGGAATTGCCAAACCTGTCCTCATCGTAGGCAGCAGCCAGTTCATCGTAATATTGCTGGATGGGGCGGTTATGCATGGCTTGCCTCGTGAAGCGTTTGACCGGGTGTAGCAAATGGTGGCAAAGCATAATGTGAAATACCGACCAGCCTGCCATCCCCTGCCAATGCCCTGACGGTAACGCTTGTGTCGGCATATTGCCGCTCAAAGACCAGCCTTTGCGGATTGAGCGGTTGTGCCGCATGAAGCCGCGCGGTCAGTGTTGTCTCTGTCACTTGCAACCACAGTACCAACGGTACGGACAGGTTGTTTTCCAGACGCAAATCCTTGTAGCCATACACCACGGTCGCATCCGAACCCAACGGGGTAAACCGCTCCTCTTCCCGGTAAATATCCCTGGAGTGATGATGCCGCTCCACAATGTGCAGATTTGCTAGCAAGGCCAGGTGATAAAGGATACCGGAAAGCTGGCACAAACCACCGCCGAAATCCTGCTGCAACTTGCCCGCAATCAGGTTGCGCCCTTCCCGGTAGCCACGTTCAGCCGATGCTTCACCGACCAGATGCCAAAATGACAGGGTGCGCTGCGGCTCCCACTGCAACAAGTGCAACTGACGGATGGCAAGATTAAGGTTGTGGATTTTGTTATCAAGCAGTGGCGAAGGCATGAAGGGCTGCACTACTTCGATGTAATGCGGAAATGCCTGAAAATCAGCCGTTTTACCTTGTGCCCAGCGGAATGCCGTGCCACTCATGGCATCATTCACCTGCCGTAGCAACAGTTTGATGCGTCTTTTCAGCTTGTGCATGGACATTCCCGATGGAAACACAAGACAAACTGTACGAAACAAAATCCATTAATACAACAAATAGTTGATTTACGCTGGTGTATTGGCCATGAGCGTGGCACGTACCGGCGCGGGGTAGCCTTCAATAGTACGCTTGCTATCCGCCGGATCCAGAAAATCGGCCAGTGACTCACCCTTGCTCCAGTCAGTACAACGCTGTTCCTCTGTACTGGTTGGGGTCACGTCAACCACCCGGATATGTGTAAAACCCAGCCTTTGCAACCACAGTTCCAGCATGGCGACAGAAGGGATGAACCACACATTGCGCATTTTGGCGTAACGGTCATGCGGCATCAACACAGTCTGTTCATCGCCTGCCACCACCAGGGTTTCCAGCACCAGTTCACCACCGGCACGCAAGGCACGGCGCAACTCCTGCAAATGCCCCAGCGGGTCGCGCCGATGATACAGCACCCCCATTGAAAACACGGTATCGAAACCTTTCTGGCGCAAATCGGGCAAATCTTCACTTTTCAGCGGCAACATCCATACCGGGTGCTGTTCACCCGCGTAGTGCTTAACCAACTGGAACTGGGTGAGAAACAGCAAGGTGGGGTCAACGCCAATCACCGCTTCTGCACCCGCGCCATACATACGCCACAGGTGATAGCCACTGCCACAGCCTACATCCAACACCAGCCGTCCATCCAGTGAACCAAGGTGCGGGAAAACCCGCTGCCACTTCCAGTCAGAACGCCATTCGGTGTCGATGTTGATGCCGAACAGCTCATACGGCCCCTTGCGCCACGGAATCAGGGTTTGCAACGCTTGCCGCAGTTGCGTGCGGGCTGGTTCATCTGCATCATCTGCGCTCCCGATACACACTGCACTGCTGTTGAAATTATGGTGGGATGGTTGCAAGGCTGGAGTCGTAGCCAGTGCACCTTGCCATTCCTGCCACCTGCCGTGGGAAGCGGCGAAAGCGGCCTCCAATTGCATCGGCAAGGTATCCAACCAGGGAGCAAGCCGGGAGGATTGCAGGAACGCAACCAGGGAGGTTATATCCATTACGCTTTCACCGCCAGTAAGGATGCAAAATTGAACCCCTGGAACCAGCGGACAACATGTCCAAAACCCGCCGCTTGCAGACGGGTCAGATGTTCTTCAAACGTATCCGGGATCAGCACGTTTTCCAGTGCGGAACGCTTCTGACTGATTTCCAGCTCGCTGTAACCATTGGCGCGTTTGAATTCCAGATGTAAATCTGTCAGCAAACCCTGCTCGCCGACATCAGCAAAACGCAGTTTTTCAGACAGGATCAACACCCCACCAGGACGCAAACCCTGATAAATGTTTGCTAGCATCGCTTCCCGCTCGGCTGGTTTGAGGAATTGCAGGGTAAAATTGAGCACCACTACCGAAGCATTTTTCACCGCCACATCCTGGATGTCGGCGCACAACACCTCAAAATGCCCTGCCGCCAGATGCCGCTGTAAAATCTGCCCACAACGGCTGGTCATGGCGTTGGAATTGTCCACGCACATGAAATGCACGCCTGCTTCCCGCACTTGTGAAACCATCGACAAGGTTGCAGCCCCCAAGGAACAACCCAGATCGTAAATCCGGCTATGGGGTTGCGCATAGCGCCGCGCAATCACGCCCAGCAAGCTGATGATGGCTTCATAACCCGGCACGGAACGGCGGATCATGTCAGGGAATACATCTGCCACCGCTTCGTTGAAAGCAAAATCCACGACCTGCCCTTGTGGCAGGGCGTAGATGGCATCACGCTGCATCAGGTCTCCGTCGCCTCCCCGACCCAACAGCTATCAGCGGGCTGTTTTCCCAGCTTCAGATGCTCGCCGGTACGCTGACCTGCATCCGTTCCCAGATAAAACAGGAATGGCCCCACCAGAGCTTCCGGGCGGGCAACCGTATCGGGATTTTCACCGGGAAAATTCAGGGTACGCATACTGGTGCGGATCGGCCCGGTATCCACCGAATTGACACGGATAAACTGCTGGGGATTGTCATATTCCGCCGCCAGAATGTCACAGAGCGCCTCCATACCTGCCTTGGCGACCCCGAAACCACCGTAGTAAGCCTTGTTGGAATCATGTCCCGCAAACACGATAGCTGCGTCAGCCGCCTGTTCCAGCAATGGCAGACAAGCACGGATCAGCAGGAAATTGGCGTGCAGATTGACCATGATCATTTTTGACCAGGTTTCGGTATCATAAAGTTTAAGCGGGGTAAAAGCAGGCAGCCAAGCTGCGTTCAGCACCACCCCGTCCATCCGTCCCAGTTGTTCGCGGATGTTGTTAGCAAGGTCAACGTAATCCTGCGCAGTCGCGCCTTGCATGTCCAATGGGTAAATCGCCGGTTCCGGGTAGCCCGCCGCCACGATTTCATCGTAACTAGCTTCGGCACGGCGTACATCCTTGTCGAGCATGACCACGGTCGCACCAAATTGTGCACAGGCTTTGGCGATAGCCTTGCCCAACCCGGCAGCCGCACCTGTCACCAGGATGACGCGCCCTTGCAAGGCTCCTTCGGCAGGCACATAGGCCAATAAATCTTCCTGCATTCCTGTCTCCGCTTGCGGATAGCTGAAAAATGCAGAGTTTAACGCTTATTGGCATGAGGGAGTAGCTTACAAACCAAAAACAAAAGCAATAGAACATTGACCTGTAACACAGAGTCGAATAAGTTATCTTAACCTCAACCACTCAGTACCCATATGACATACTGTATAGGCGTATCCCTTGATGCAGGGCTTGTTTTAACCTCTGATTCCCGAACCAACGCCGGGATCGACAATGTTAGTACTTACAGCAAAATGCACCGTTGTGAAACCAATCCTGATCGGATGCTGGTTATTATGAGTGCAGGCAATCTTGCCACTACCCAAAGCGTGATCCAACAGGTACGCCGGGATGTGCAGGAGGGAATGCCGCGTAATATCAATACCCTGCACTATCTGGCTGATGTTGCCGAATACCTAGGTGATGTATTGGTTGCCAAAATCCGCAAACATACGGAACAGACCGGCTTCATCCCGGATGCCACCCTGATTCTGGGTGGGCAGATCCTGGGGCGTAATCCCAATATTTACATGATTTATCCGCAAGGCAATTACATTACCTCGTCCGATGACACGCCTTACCTGCAAATCGGTGAAAGCAAATATGGCAAGCCGGTGCTGGATCGTTTTCTCCACCGTGAAACCTCACTGGAAGATGCCGCCATCTGCTCGCTGATTTCCATGGATTCCACCATGAAAAGCAATGCCAGTGTAGGCCCACCGATCGAAGTCACCATTTATCCACGTGACCAGTTCCTGAGCCCCAGACAGTATCGCTTTGAAGCTGATGACCCTTATCTGACTTCCATCCGCCACGAATGGGCAAACCAGTTGAACAGAGCATTCCATGCCATGCCGCGTCTGGAAGGGTATGTGCAGAAACACATGTATTGATTGACAAGGCACTTACGCCCCCACCGTTGCAGTGAGGGCGTGCCTCAGCAGTACAATCAGTCGACTACCGAAACCTTGCTCATGATGACTGGCTGGACTGGCACATCGCCGTGTGGCCCGAAATTGCCGGTTTTCACCCCCACAATCGCATCAACCACATCCATACCCTCAACGACCTTACCAAAGACCGCATAGCCCCAGCCTTGTGGCGTTTTAGAGCGGAAGTTGAGGAAGTCATTGTTCTTCACATTGATAAAAAACTGGGAGGAGCCTGAATGCGGATCCATGGTGCGTGCCATTGCAATCGTACCACGGTCATTTTTCAGGCCATTATCGGCTTCATTCTGCACAGGAGGACGCTTGTCGGCTTTTTCCTGCATGGTTTCCGTCATGCCACCACCCTGGATCATGAAACCCGGAATGACACGGTGGAAGATTGTACCGTTATAGAAACCATCATTGACATAAGCCAGAATGTTTTCCACCGTTTTGGGAGCAGCGGCAGCATCCAACTCAACCTTGATGTTGCCCTTGCTGGTTTCGATGAGAATAGTGGACATTTTACCTCCAGATTTTGATTGTCCATCAGCCTTTTCAGCAGATTTTTCTTCGGCATAACAGCCGCTACTGCTGGCAAGACCAAGCATCATTGCAAAAATAAAAGTGAAGAAACGTTTCATTGCATTACCCCGTTATTGTGTGCTTATACATGGAAGACGCGCATCATAGCCCATCCCTTCAAAACGGTGCAACGCCACGTTGGCGCAGGGCTTCATACAAACACACCCCCGTTGCCACCGACACATTCAAACTCGACACCTGCCCCTGCATGGGGATGGAAATCAGGTAATCGCAACGTTCCTCCGTCAACCGGCGGATGCCTGCGCCTTCTGCGCCCATCACCAGTGCCAGCGGCCCTTTCAAATCGGCCTGATACAAGGTCTGCTTGGCCTTGTCGCTGGTGCCGGTCAGCCAGATGCCGCGCTGCTTGAGGGTATCCAGCGTGCGGGCAAGGTTGGTGACGGGGATGAACGGCATGATCTCTGCCGCACCGGAGGCTACCTTGCGCACCGTCGGGGTAATGCTGGCGGCATTGTCCTTGGGGGCAATCACCGCATGGACGCCCGCGCCTTCCGCCGTGCGCAAACACGCGCCGAGGTTGTGCGGGTCGGTCACGCCATCCAGCACCAGCAGGAACGGGGTTGCTTCCAGCCCGTCCATCAGGTCGTAGAGGTCGTTTTCTGTCCAGTTCTTGAGCTTGTAATACTCGGCAACCACTCCCTGATGACGGTTGTGGCCTGCCATCTTGTCCAACCGGTCGGGGTCAGTCAGTTGCAGATGCAAGCCACTGTCTGCGGCCTGTTTCTCCAGCTTTTTCAGGCGGTCGTTGCGGCTGCGTTTGTCCAGCCAGATTTGCCCCAGGTTTTCGGGGTCGTTGCGCAACGCGGTTTCAACGGCGTGGATGCCGTAAATGGTCGATTTGGACATCAGGTTTTCGGTTTCTTCTTGCGGGGTTTGCGGTTGGATGGCTTTTTGCCAGTGGGTTTGGCACTGGTTTTGGCAGCAGGTTTCTGCGCGGGCTGGGAAGCTTGTTTGCCTTTGCTCTTGCCGCCGGATTTGCGGCTTTTGCCAGCGGGTTTCCGTTCCTGTTCACCTGCCGTTTTTGCCAGCACGAAGTCGATCTTGCGCTCGTCGAGGTCTACCCGCGCTACCGTGACTTGCAGAGTGTCGCCGAGGCGGTAAATGCGCCCGGAGTTTTCCCCGGTCAACTGGTGGCGAGCAGGGTCGAAATGGTAGTAATCGCTGGTCAGCGCGGTGATATGTACCAAGCCTTCCACGTAGATGTCGCTCAGTTCCACGAACAGGCCGAAGCCCGTGACGCCGGAAATGACGCCGCTGAAGCTGTCACCGACGTGTTCCTGCATGTATTCGCATTTCAGCCAGGCCGTCACGTCGCGAGTGGCGTCGTCGGCACGGCGTTCGGTCATGGAACAGTGTTCGCCCAGCGCCATCATGGCCTTGTGCTTGTAGTCGAAGTTGCCGACCTTGCCGCCGCGCAGGATATGGCGGATGGCGCGGTGTACCAGCAAATCCGGGTAGCGGCGGATCGGTGAGGTGAAATGGGCGTAATGTTCCTGTGCCAGCCCGAAATGCCCGTTGGCTTCGGGGCTGTAGACCGCTTGCGACATGGAACGCAGCAACACGGTCTGGATCATGTGCCGGTCAGGGCGTTCACCGAGGCTATCGAGCAGGGCGGTATAATCGGCAGGGGTGGGTTCATCGCCGCCGCCCATCGACAAGCCCAGCCCGCTAAGGAACTGGCGCAAATCCGCCAGCTTTTCCGGGGTAGGGCCGTCGTGGACACGATGCAAAGCCGGGATGCGGTGCTTGCTGAGGAATTTTGCCGCGCACACATTGGCGAGGATCATGCACTCTTCAATCAGCTTGTGGGCATCGTTGCGCTGGGTGGGGACGATGGCTTCGATCTTGCGTTCGGCATCGAAAATAATGCGGGTTTCTTCGGTCTCGAAATCAATCGCGCCGCGCCGGTCACGCGCCTTGCGCAGCACCTTGTAGAGTGCGTACAGGTCGTCAAGGTGTGCGCACAGTTCGGGTGAGTATTCGTTGCGGGTTTCTGCATCCCGATCCACCACGATTTTCGCCATTTTGGTGTAGGTGAGGCGGGCAGCGGAGTGCATCACGCCTTCCATGAACTGGTAGCTGAGCAGCTTGCCACGCGGGCCGACGCGCACTTCGCACACCATGCACAGGCGGTCAACGTGTGGGTTGAGGGAGCACAGGCCGTTGGAGAGGATTTCCGGCAGCATCGGGATGACTTTGCCGGGGAAATAGACCGATGTGCCGCGCTCGGTGGCTTCCTTGTCAATCGCCATGCCGAGGCGCACGTAATGCGACACGTCGGCAATTGCCACCAGCAAGCGCCAGTTGTTGCCTTCGCGCTCGCAGTACACGGCATCGTCAAAGTCTTTGGCGTCTTCGCCGTCGATGGTGACGAGCGGGGTGTTGCGCAAGTCTACGCGGCCTTGCTTGGCATCTTCCGGCACTTCGTAGCCGAACTGGTCGGATTCTTCGCTGATTTCCGCTGACCATTCAAACGGCAACTGGTGGCTGCGGATGGCTACGTCGATTTCCATGCCGGGAGCCATGTGGTCGCCCAGCACTTCCACAATCTTGCCCTTGGGTTGGGCGTATTTGGAGGGCTGCTCGACAATGGCGGCCACCACAATTTGACCGTGTTTGGCTTCGCCCTTGTTTTCCGATGGAATCAGAATGTCCTGGCTAATGCGGGAATTGTCCGGGGCGACGAAGCCGACGCCACCTTCCTGAAAATAGCGCCCAACCACTTGTGTCGTACCGCGTTCCAGAATTTCCACGACCGCGCCTTCACGGCGGCCTTTGGGGTCAAGCCCACGCACGCTGACCAGCGCACGGTCGCCGTGCAGCAGGCTGCGCATTTGCTTGGCGTGCAGGAACAGGTCGGGTGTGCCGTCATCTGGTTTGAGGAAACCGAAGCCGTCGGGGTGACCGATCACACGCCCGGCAATCAGGTCGGTGTGGGCAATCGGTACGTATTGGCGGCGGCGGTTGTACAGCAGTTGCCCGTCGCGTTCCATCGCCCGCAGGCGTTTTTTCAGGGCATCGAGGTCGCGTTCGTCGCTGAGATGCAATTTGGCGGAAAGGTCGGCAAAGTCCAGCGGCTGGCCGCTTTGATCCAGCACTTGCAGGATCAGTTCGCGGCTGGGGATGGGATTATCGTATTTCTCGGCTTCGCGCTGGCTGTGGGGGTCGTTAACCTTCAATGAAAAGTGTCCTTGTGGTGTATGTATTGTCATGGAACGCAAGCATACCAAAAAAATGCAACAAAAACGCACTTTCGTGTTTGACAAGCGTCAGCAAGGTCTATAAGATTCGCCTCTCACAACGCAGCGATGTTTTAGTGAATGCCGAGATGGCGGAATTGGTAGACGCGCTAGTTTCAGGTATTAGTGGGGCGACCCGTGGAGGTTCGAGTCCTCTTCTCGGCACCAATCTCAAAAGCCAGTCAGAAATGACTGGCTTTTTTGTTTTTGCACTAAAGAAAATGCTTCATGCTACGGGCAGAAGGTTGATGGCTTGATTAAGGTTTTGTCAGCAAAGTGCCAGCCGCTGGGTTCCCACATGACAGTTGGGACATCACCGTAAAATTTCATCTTGCCCAAAGCTGTCTCCAGTTCCTCACCTGTACTTTTTCCCTTGATGGCTTTGCCCCCCTGAAGCAGAACACCATGCTGCCCTTCGCTACGGGAACCTTTGGCGCGATACCAGATTTGCAGTTCCCAACCTTCCGCTCGCAAAACCTTGTCAGCAGGCTGACTAATGTCTGCGCCCACACCTTCTCCTGGTAATGGCTGGGCAGAATCCGCCATACATAGCGGTGACGCAACGAGCAGGCCAATCAACAAAGAACGAACAACTCTCATTTTGCATTCTCCTTTTCTCGCTTATGGACACCTTCAGAATACGCCCTGCGCAAAAAAAAAGAGGTGACAATTCTCAATAGGTCAAAAATCATGCATTGCATGGTAATAAGGAAATAACTCACTTGCCAAGGCAACTCCCGACAAGTGGTAGAGAAAAGCAGCGCTGCTTATGGTAATATTTTTTCGACAATGTAGATAAAAAATAACAGACATCCTGATCCCGGCAAACGGGAAACAGGCGCTAAGAGGGTATCCCTTTCATGCAGGTTGTATTGACATACTTCACCCAGGCAACTGGCTGGCAAAAGCCGCTTCCCGCTTTCGATTCTCCCGGAACCCTGGTGCTGATATTCAGTGAACCAGACATTAAGCCGTATCAGCAAGCACTGGATGAATTACAGGCAAAGTACCCGCGCTCAGTGATTGCTGGCTGCTCTACCCTTTCCAGCATTTATAACGACACCATTATGGAAAATGCCTTGGTTGTAGGCATCATCCGTTTTCACAAGACCCGTTTGGCAATCGCATTTGCCGAATTGAACAGCCCACAGGAATCAAAACAAGCTGGTATTAGCATCGCCAGCAGTCTCAACAACGATGATTTGAAAGGTATTCTGGTCTTGACCGATGGCCTTAATACACAAGGATGTGACCTGATCAGCGGTATGGCTTCCCTCATCAACCAGCAACAGGTAACGGTTGTCGGCGGCCTCTCCAGCGATCACTTGCAATTCAGGACAACATGGGTGTTGTGTGACGGGCTACCTGCCTCGCACATGGTTTGCGGCATCGGCTTTTATGGAGAACATTTCGTCATTGCTAGCCAGGCCAAGGATGGTTTCAAGCCGTTTGGCCCGGAACGCATGATTACCCGTGCTACAGGCAGAATTCTGCATGAAATTGACGGTCGCCCTGCCCTGCAACTCTACAAGGAATACCTGGGTGAACACGCCAATGACTTGCCAGCCGCCTGTTTACGTTTCCCCTTGGCGGTCTGGCAGCACGACCGCCGCCATTATGTGGTGCGCACGCCAGTTGCCGTGGATGAAGAAAACAACAGCCTGACCTTTGTTGCTGATGTCCCGGATGGCTACCAGATCCAACTGATGTATGGCAGTTTCGATAACCTGGTCGAAGGTGCAGAAAACGCTGCCCGCAGCCTGATTCACCGCTTGCCACCTTCCACACCAGCCCTTGCCCTCACCATCAGTTGCTCGGGGCGCAAAATGGTGATGCAGGAAGATACCTACCAGGAACTGGAAGCAACCTTGGAAAATCTGCCGCAAGGCAGCCAGCAATTCGGTTTTTATTCCTATGGCGAAATTGCGCCAACCGCACAAGGCACAGGCTGGTGCAGCCTGCACAATGAAACCATGACCCTGACGGTGCTGTATGAAGGAGACTAAACCCCTGCATCGCCGCTTGCAGAAACAGCTCAAACGCAACGGCTTCAAAGCGGACACCCTACCTAATGACATGGAAAAATGGCAGGAATTCCTACACCTGATTGACCTGTCCTACACCGGAACCAGTGATGCCCAATACCTGCTGGAACGCTCACTGGAAGTTTCTTCACAGGAAATGCGCAAACTGTATGATGACCTGAAAACCGAGACAGAACAGCGTATTGATGCCCTGCACAGATCGGAACAGAAAACCCGCTTCATGGCCAACATGAGCCATGAGCTACGCACCCCCATTCACGGCATTCTCGGCTCGCTGGAAATCGTCAAAGGTACCACGCTGGATGACAGGCAAAAACTGTTCGTTGATACCGCCTACGCCTCCTGCGAAGTGATGCTCGACATCATCAACAACATTCTCGACTTTTCCAAACTGAAAGCGGGCGGCATTGAGCTGGAAATCATCGAATTTTCGCCACGTGAACTGGTGGAAAGCATCAGTGGCATCATGTCCACTATGGCGCAGGAAAAAAACCTCGAAGTCCAGTGCTACATCCCCGAAGAAATCCCGGCACGGATCAAGGGCGACCCGGCACGATTGCGACAAATGCTGATGAACCTGATCGGCAATGCCATCAAGTTTACCGAACGCGGTGAAGTCTATACTGGGCTAGAACTGAAGGAAATCCGCGACGATTCAGCCGTACTGCGATTTGAAGTACGTGATACCGGCATCGGCATTCCACCTGCCATGCAAAAAAGCGTGTTTGAATCCTTCGTGCAGGTGGATGCCTCCATCAACCGGCGTTACGGCGGCACAGGTCTTGGCCTGACCATCGTCAAGGAATTTGCCGAAATGATGGGAGGCAAGATTGGTCTGAACAGCACCACCGGGCAAGGCAGTACCTTCTGGTTTGAAATCGAGTTCCCTGTAGTTGAAAGCTCCCATCTCAGCAGCCAGACCAAGCATCTGGAAGGCTGCCGGGTACTGGTGGTCGACGACAACGAAACCAACCGCCGTATTCTGGAAAGCTACCTGCACGCCTGGAAAGCCGAAGCCATCATTGTCAGTAACGGGCATGACGCACTCCACAAAATGGAAGAATCCCTGCTGATCAACAAACCATTCGATATTCTGTTGCTGGACTGGTTCATGCCGCAAATGGATGGTATTGCGCTGGCAAAGACCATCCGCACTGATTCACGCCATGACCAAACCCCCATCGTCATGCTGACTTCCTACGGTATTTCGCAGGAAAAGCAAAAGCAGGCAGGCGTGCAAGCTGCCGTCACCAAACCGGTGCGTTCCATCACCCTGCGTGATGTACTGACTGACACCATGCGCCGCCACGGCTCCCCCAGACACAACCAGACGCATACACCAGTACACCATACACCCACCCCCAAACCTGTCAAACCGCTACTCCCGGCGCTATTGTTGGCAGAGGACAACCCGGTCAATGCGCTGATCGCCATTACCATGCTGGAAAAGATCAAGATTCAGGTCGATCACGTCACCACTGGCAAACTGGCGCTCAAAGCCATGCGTACCCGCCCTTACAAACTGGTGCTGATGGACATCAACATGCCGGAAATGGATGGCTACACCGCCACCCGATACATTCGCAAATGGGAGCGGGAAAATATTCTCAAAGGCCGCACTCCAGTAATTGCCATGACCGCGAATGCGTTAAAAGGTGACAAGGAAAAATGCATGAGCGTCGGTATGGACGATTATCTACCCAAACCCGTCAAACAGGATGAATTGCTGAAACTGGTCAGGCACTGGCTGGAGCAACAAGAAGCGCTGCCAGCCCTGTAAGTGGTTGGCTTAAAAAAACACATCCCGCGTGAAATTGTTGTACCAGCTATAAGCGTATTGCACGTCAATCAGGCGTTCCTCTTCGGCAGCAGCCAGTGGCGACATCCCGCCGGAATTGGGCACAGTTTCAATCGTCAAACCATCGGCTGACAGCCGATAGATGCCCACAATGGAAATGGCGTAATCGTCCCCCACCAGACTGTAGCAACCGTTGGCAAACGAAGTCCTGCCCGGTTCACGTCCGTTCAATAATGCTGCCACAGCCAAGGCACAGGCTTTTGCTTCCGAATTGGCAGCAAACCCGGATTTCGGCAAGGGACTGGCAATACAGGCATCCCCAATCACATGGATGTTTTCCCGCAGGGTAGATTCAAAACTACTCAGTGCCACCGGACACCAGCCACTGGCATCGGTCAAACCGGCAGCAAATGCCAGCGCCCCCGCTTTCTGCGCCGGAATCAGGTTCAGTACACCTGCGCTTATGGTTTGCCCACCCACGGTTGTCACCGCCCGGTTGGCAGCATCCAGCCGCACCACCGTATGGTTGCTGCCTGATACCCACTCAATCATGGCGTTGCTGCTGCCATAACCGTACAGTTTCATCCAGCCCTCTTCAAACAGCGCCTGCTTGGTAAAACTGGTTTTGGGGTCGAGGATCAACACCTTGCTACGCGGCTTGTGCTTTTTGAAATAGCTGGCAACCTGGCTGGCACGTTCATACGGGGCGGGCGGGCAACGGTACGGGTTGGGCGGGGCAACCATGACAAAGGTTCCCCCGTCCGGCATGGCTTCGAGTTGGGAACGCAACAGGGAAGTCTGCTCCCCCGCCTTCCAAGCATGAGGAATCTGTTCGGCAATGTCGGCCCTGTAGCCTTCCACCGTTTCATAGCGGTAGTCGATCCCCGGTGCAACGATACAGCGGTCATAGGGGAAATCACCTGCGCTGGTTTTCACCAGTTTCCCCGCAGCATCAATGGCAGTCACTTCGGCCTGCACTACATTGATACCACGCTTTTGCAAGCCTTCGTAGCCGAATTTCAGGGAATCGAGGCTACGCCCGCCGCTGAGCACTTCGTTGCTCATGTAACAGGTGTAGTAGTAGGCATTTTTTTCAATCAGGGTAACGTTGATGCTGGGGTCAGCCAGTTTCAGGTATTTGGCAGCGGTTGCACCACCCGTGCCACCACCAATGATGACCACATTGGCATTCGCACCCCAGCTACGTGCCGGAATGCCGGACAGCAGCACCAGCCCGCCAGCGCCCAGCGTCTTGAGAAAATGACGACGGCTTGTTGTTGTCATGTTGCGTCTCCTAAACCGTGATTCCGCTGGAAACGGCGGGGTTGAACAGAGCCATGCTTTCGGCTTTCAGGTCATAGCGTTGTGCCAGCGGATGGGTGTCTATGCCCAGCAGCTTGCGCAGTTCGGTGTGAACATGTTTGGTCTGCAAATAGATGCCGTTAGTGTCCGGCAGCAAGGTATTTGGGTTGATTTTGACCCGTTCATGTACCGGGCCACTGATACCGGCAATGCGGTTTGCCCACGGTGCGTTTTTCGCCATGATGAAATCACTGCCCAATGACCAGTGATCCTTGCCATTGGTGGAATTGTAACTGGGGGTTCGCCCCACATCCGAGGTGACATGCACAATCAGGCGATCAGCCATGCCCATGCTTTCAGCTTTTGTCCATAGATAATCCAGCAGACGAGCCATCTCGGTCATGGTATTGGTGTGGGCTGCATCATGATTCCCGTGCGAATCCCAGCCCCCCGTGCCAAAGCTGCCGGTCGCAGTCAGACCTGCCGCCGCCAGCACCAGAAACATGTGCAGTTCCCGGATGCCATTACGCCGTATCCCTTGCAAATCATTGGTATCCAGCGCACCGGGCAATGCTGCACTCAGGGATTTGATTTCCGCGCTGCCCCCACGTGCCCGTTGCAGTTCATCCAGCTTGCGCTGCCAGCGTGGCAGGTTGTCCGCTTGCCCTTGCTGTGTCACCAGCCGCTCCTGTTGATAACGGTGCAGCAAATCCAGATGCGAAGGGGCGTAATAGGTTTTGGCATCGTAATAGAAATTGGGGTTTGCCAGTGTGCGCAGCAGACTTTCGTCAGGCAGTGCCGTAAACGGTGTAATGCCAACCGTACCATCAAAACCTCCCTGACGCACAAACGGCATCGGTAAACCACTGCCGACAATGGCTGCAAACAGCTCATTGGTCGAAGGGAAACCATCCATCAGGTTGCCGGTATTACGGGTACGGCTCGCCGCTTCATGCCCATTGGTTTGAATGTCGATACCATTCAATACCAGCATGTGGTTGTAATACTTGTTGAAAAATGCGGCATTCTCCGCCATTGGTGCATAACGCAGATTGCCAGCGCCACCGGCTTTCTGGCTGCTGGCCCAACGGTTGATGGCAGTATTCTCGCGTGGATCAGAAAATGAGCTGTGATCCCAGCCACCGCCTAGATGCAGAGTCAGCAGCACCTTACCGGTATGCAGGCTGGCAGCCTGTGCGCTACGCCCACTGGTAGCAAACGTGCCTGCCAACCCGCTTGCCATCAGCAGTTTCAGGAAGTTACGTCTATTCATGTGTTCACTCCTTCCCTTGTGCCTATTCATGCAGGAAACGGGCATCGTTCATCAGGTACAGCATCACCACACCCCAGGCCCGTTTGGTGTAGTTCGGGTCTTCCCACGATGAATACAGACGGCAGGCTGCATTACCGCTGTCATTCCGGTTAGTCCAGACATCACTGAACAGATTGAAGCTGCGGGTAATTTCCGGGTCATCCACCGCCAATTTTTCGTTCAGGAACTGGCGGTACAGGTATTGCAGGTTGGCGCGTACCCGTTTTTCTCCGGCTGGCATGTAATTGTCATCCGGTGTCACTACCCGCAGGTAGGCATCATCCACAAACGAATCATTGTTCGGGTTGCTGCTGGTATCAATACGCTTGCCCTGCATGTAGAAACGAATGCTGCGGGTCTGCGCTGGGATACCGACGTAAGACAATTCGGTCTTCCAGTAGCCTTCTCTGCTGACCAAGGTCTGGCTGGTTCCCAACTCGTTGTCAGCAGCATCGCGGAAGCTAAGGTAAACGCTGGCTTCATCGTTATTGGTTCCCCAGCCCCGCAAGGCTGCGCCAAACATGGCTCTGGACTGCCCGCCATCAATTTCATCAGCCCAGGCATTCACATCCACTTTCTGGTACAGCAAGCCCAACGGGGTTGGATTGCTGCAAATGCTACCGGGGTTGAAAATTGCCGTACCACTCTTGATGGAAGGGCCGCCATCGCAGGTATTGGGCTTGCCAGACAAGATCCGGACAGTACCCTGTTCCACTGTCCAGCCTTCCATGCCACTTTCCGCACCCGGATTCGCCAGCAGATTGAGTACCGATGTATCAATTTCCTCATAAACCGGCGTATCGGTCGGTTCCACATAAGGGAACAGTTTGCGGCTGGCAGCAGCCAGACGGAAATCATCTGCCACGGCATTGCAACTGAGTTCCACCGCCATACGCTCAGGGATATTACCCATCAGGCTGTTCATGTCGGTATTAGGCTTACTTTGCAGCCTGCCGCCGTCAAAACCGCCGTAGAACACACCCATGCTGCTACCCCAGGCATTTTCGGGGCGGAATGGATACCAGTCTGTACCGGTCAGGGATTTGACCTTGGCATTGAGTTCTTCCGGTGTCAGCAAGCGTGCCAAACCTGTGTCCGGCAATGCGGTTTCCTGCTCTGCCGACAGATTGCCTGCCCTGGCACGGAACAACGGGCTGGCAACCATATCAACCAGCAAATCCTTGACGTTCCACGCACCATTACCCTGATCGTAAGCAAAACGTTTGGCCATTTGCTCCAGGATTTCATCCTGTGCATTATAAGCTGCCATCTGGGTAGCGTAACCGGGTGCTGCCGGATCGACTGGCGCTTTCAGCGGCTCACGTTTGAACAGTGGCTTGTACCAGAAATACACCCCACCCTTGGCAAAACGTGGATCCCGCACCATCTGGCTAGCCAACCATTGCAGGCTATCCTTGGCCGTAGTGACTGTCAGTGCATTGGGATCAGGGGTTCGCAAGATCAGGAACAGGTCATCCAGATAAGCATCCGTATATTTGTCTGCCCAAGATACGGTGGAACGCAAACCCTGTACGGTAAAACGCAACTTACGAGTCAGCTTGGGGACAACCTGTGTTGCCGTTTTGTTGACCCACGTCCAAGAGGTTTTATCCGTCAGCACGCTGGACCTACCCAGCGCTTTGCCACTTTTATCCAAATATTCCACCCACAGGGATGGCGTATCCCGACTGTTCAAGGAGCTGAAATAAGCACCGAAATCAACTTCGGCTTTGCCCTGATCCACGGCTATTGCTGACGCTGTTATGTCCACATCCTGCCATGCCAGTGTTTCATTCAGCGGGGTATTGCAGGAACCAAGCTGATACAGGTAACTACCTGTTTTGGGAGTACGCGGAATCTTCGCACAACCTGCCGTGTTACTGGCTTCCAGCATACCCCGGCTGACTGTCCAGCCTGCGATACCGTTTTCGGCAGAAGGGCTAGTCAGCAGATTAGCGGAGCTTACCCAAGTTTTCCCTCCAAACACGCCATAATCACCGGGAGCAGTACGGTTGTTGAACCCGGTCGGGAACATGTCCCGATACCAGGTATCACCGCTGTGATACCAAGGCTGCCCGTTATGGTCGAGCGGATAACTGCCTGACTTGTAGACACTGGCGAGGGAATCCTTGCCACCATTTACACCATCAAAATTCTGCCAGAAACGGCTGTTCGCACCCCAGTCGCGGAATGCACCCGCCACCGGCTCCATGATGGTATGGCAAACCATACAATTCGGATTCTGCATGGTGGGAACCCGATAGTCGCCATTCTTGCTGTCATCCAGCGGGCGTTGCGCCAAGGCTTCAATATCCAGCGCCAAAAACTGCTTGTACAACTTCGATGCCCGATGCCGGTTGCGGTTGGTATCCGTGGTGGGGAAACGTGACAGCCACGCATTGCTGCTCAGTACCCCTGCATGGGCAAACGCCTTACCGGGGAAACGTGCTGACAGTTGCGGAATCCTGACCGGACGTACTTCCTTGGGATCTGCCGGATTGGCAAAGCCGCCACTGACAGGTTTCGCCCCTACCGCTTTCGCCAGTTGCGGGTTCATGACGGTGTAGTCGGCCGTCAGGATTTCCGTCCACGGTCTATTGTTAGCAATGATATGCTGTAACAGCAGGACAGGTTCCTTGCGTACCGCATCATTGGCAGCATTCCGTTCTGCATCTGTCAGTGTTTTCAGTACCGGGAAGTCTGTATCACTCAGGCCAGTACCACTGCCAATCCAAGCTGCTCCGCCACTGAGGAACACTTCATGCCCGGCACGATTTACAAACTGATCCAGCACACCCTTGCCATTCATCATTTGCCGCAAGGTCAAACGGAAGGCTTCTTCGGTTTTTGCCCCATCCAGCTCAACCTGGGTTGGCAAGCGGTTCAGCAGCAGCAGGGTGGCCTTGCGCAAGGTATCCGGGTAATTCAGCAACTGCACACCGTCTGGAGCCACTTCATCACTGGTCAGTACCGCACTAGCCGTATCACTGACCACTGACTTGTTGCCAAAAATATCCACCGCAACCACCGTGTAATGGTAGTTGCCTGCTTTCAGCCCCATGTCTGTGAAAGTATTGAAACGGGTGCGGCCTATCCGCACACCATCCCGATAAACGTCGTAATACAGGATGCCCCAATCATCGGAAGAATCCGTCCATGTCAGAGTCACGCTGGTCGGGCTGTAAGAAACCGCATCCACATCCTGCGGCTTGCTTGGCGGAGTCGCATCTTGTGAATTGCTGGCATAAAACTCTGCCAGTGCTGCAATGCCATCATCACCTTCGGCGGCATACAGGGAACGCATTTTTTCCAGCATTCCGCTGCTTGACTGGTTACGCTCCTGTGCATAGTCCTTCAAGGTAGCGTGCAGGTAAGGTTTCCACTGCCCTGCCAGCCGGGTTCCCGTAAAGCTAGCATCACGCCCGCTGGCGATATGACAGGATGCGCAATATTGCTCATGCAACGACTTGCCACGCGCCACCAGAGTAGCATCAGTAGTCTGCCCGGCTGCCACATACGGCTGCTGGGAGAAAAACTCGGATAAGCGACTAACCTCATCAACCGAGAAGCCCTTGGCAATCCGCCCCATGACGGTTGAGGAGCGAGCACCTGTCTGATAATCGCCCATCACTTTCGCCAGATACTGCTTGCTCATCCCGCCGATGCCGGGCGTTGCCGGGCCTGCACTGATGCCATCCGTGCCGTGGCAACTGGCGCAATTGGCAGCGATAGATGCCGTCAGGACAGGTTCATTCGGATCAACCACCGAAGTACATTGCCCCGGTGTCGCCAATTGTCCCAACAAATTGGCAAGCGCCCTGTATTCACTGGAAGTCTTGGCAAACACTGCACCACCACCGTGTGCCAAGCCGCCACTTACCTTGTCCAGCACGGTTTGCTTGCCCAAAAGCTGGGTAATGGCATTGATTGCCCCCAGATTACGGCTGGAAGCATCCGGTGCAGTCGACAGGATGAAACGGGTATTCTGCCCCATGCCGCCCGAGACGTGGCAGGTCGTACAGTTCCCCATCAGGCTTTCTACCTGCTGCTTGTAATACAACTGGGTAGATTCACAAATGCCGTCCACGCTGATGGTGACTGGAATGCTGTCGAGGGAAACATTCCCGGCAACATCCTCAGCCTTGACCGTATAGGTATAGGATTGACCAGTCTTGACCGTTTCATCGGTATACCCCAGATGATCCGTCATGCCCAGCAAACGCCCATTGCGCATGATGCGGTATTTGCTCACACCCTTGTTGTCAATGGCAGCATCCCACTGCAAACGCACATGCTGTGCGGTATTGACCTGCGCAGTCAGGTTAGGGGGCATTCCCGGTGCAGTGGCATCCCCGCTGGTAACTTCCACTGTTGTCGAAGGTGCGGAAGCATTGCCTACCGCATCCAGTGCTGCAATCTGGTAACGATAGAGAGTACCCTGCTGCGCTTTGTCATCCGTGAAGGCAAGCTGGGTCGTTGTCCCCAGCGCTACGCCATCCCGCAGGATACGGTAGCCAGTTACCCCTACGTTGTCTGTTGCGGCCTCCCAGCTCAGAGCAATCCGGGTCGGGGCAACGACCTCAGCCGTCAAACCGGTCGGAATGGTTGGTCCTGTTGTATCCCTGGTAGTCACAACCAAGGCTGCGGAAGCTGGCGACAGGTTCCCTGACGTATCAACCGCCACGATCTTGTAAGAATACTTGCCCGCACTGCTGATGCTGCTATCCACAAACCCGCTATCACTGGATTCACCAATCTGCACATTGTTGCGCAGGACACGGTAATTCCTGATGGCAATATTATCGGTCGATGGCAACCATTCCAGTGTGACTGATAATGGTGTCATGGCCTTGACTGCCAGTTTGGTGGGAGCCGCAGGCATCTGCGTATCCGGGACAGTCACCGCCAGACTGGCAGGACGTGATTCCCGCCCATTCGACCAGACCGCCGTAACAGTGTACACATAGCTGCTGGTTGCCCGCACACCACTATCTGTTACTGAAGTGGTATTACTGGTAGCCAGCAAGTTTCCATCCCGGTAAATGCGGTATTGTGTCACCAAGGGCTGGGCATCCCATACCAGCGTTACCTTGTCCTGAGCCAGAACGGTTGTCCTCAGGCTGGCGGGGATCTGTGGCTCACTAAGCTGTTCCGCTTTCCAGCTTAGCTGGGCAACGGCAGTACCGGTGGCATCGTAATATTCCGCTTTAACCACATGATTGCCACCTGTCAGGAAAATACGCTTGGTATAGGTCGTAGCAGACTGGTTTTTCCATGCATCAATCAGCTTTTCATTATCTACCCACAAACGGAAGCCATCATCGCTTCTGACCGTGAAGGTATATTCACCTTCGGCAAAATCGAATTGCCCTTGCCAGCGGGCAGAGAAATTGTCTGCATTTACCCCGTTTTGTGGCGAATTACCCTTCCAGTCAAAATTGACCGCATCATCATAACGGTTATCAACCACTGTACCCGTCAGGTCACGGGTATTGTAGAAACTGGTGCAAAACTTGCCTTGTGGAACCTCGGCACTGCAATCCGGTGCTTTTTCCCACCAGACTTTGGCTTTGGCACTACCCCATTCCTCACGGTATTCAACCCTTACCTTGTGCAAACCTGCCGTCATGGTTTGCAGTTTGCGCTGTTTGCCATACCAGGGGCTTTGGGGTGTCCAGACATTCATGACTTCCACATCATCCACCCACAAACGGACTCCATCGTCCACGTCCGTGAGGAAACGGTATAAGCCCTGTTCAAACTGGATATTGCCCGTCCAGCGTACCGAGAAACCATCCTTCAACACCAGTGGGTCTGGCGAACCAGCCTGCCAGTCAAAATTGATGGCATCCGCTTTCATGACTTGCCGGGCAAAACCGCTCAAATCCTTGTTGTTGAACAGCTCCATACAAAACAGGTTATCAGGCGTACTGGCACAGCCGTTGACCTCTTCCCAGCCAAACCTGATCCTAGCGTCACCATAGGTTTCACGGTATTCAACCTTGACGACATGCGCTCCCTTACTCACATAAGGTACAACCTGAACCTTACCCTGCCACTGCCAATCTTTTGACCACTGATCAATCAGCAATACGTCGTCCAGCCAAACCCTGATGCCGTCATCCACATCACCGCTAAAACGGTAATAGCCTTCATTGAAATTGAACCTGCCTTCCCAACGGGCAGAAAATAGCTCAGAACCTACCCCGTGCATGGGGCGGTTTGCACCCCAGTCAAAATTAAGGGAAGGCGTTGCCTGCGTGCGTACCGCAGTACCTACCAGTGCGTCCCCGGCAAAGAAGCTGCCGCAAAAACTGTTGTCTGGAATACCGCTGCATTCCTTGCGCTCTTCCCAGAACAGTTTGGCACGCGCCCAGCCGCCATATTCACGCATTTCCATCTTGATACGGTGCTTACCGGCAGACAGCGATACATCCTTGAACTGCTCCTTGCCATCATTGCTATCCCAAGCATCAATCAGCAGGTTGCCATCCACCCAAACACGCATCCGATCATCTGCCTGTGCCACAAACCGGTAGTCACCAGCCAGTTCAAAGTCACCAACCCAGCGCACGGAAAACTGATCAGGGTTAACACCTGCCAACGGGCTAGCATCTTTCCATTCGTAATTGATGGCAGTCTCATTCTGTACTTTGGCCGGATCGTCAAACAAATCGGTATTGTTGTAATACTCGGCACAAAACTGCCCTTCAGGAACACTGCTGCACCCTGTATTTTTCACCCAAACCAGTTTGGCAGATGCGGTGGAAGAACGATCGTAATACTCCATTCGCACACGGTGCTTGCCTGCACTGACTGCAACGGCCTTCTTGTAGGTTGTTGCCCCCTGATCACGCCAGGCATCAATCAGCAACTGGTCGTCCAGCCAGACCCTCACACCGTCATCGGTGGTACTAGCGAAGGTATATTGCCCTGCTTCAAAATTGAAATCCCCCACCCAGCGGACTGCAAAATTATCACTCAGGTAATTGGGCAACATGGGGGCATTCACCCAGTTGAAATCAATCGCATCATCCAGGCGTGTATCGACCGGGCTGACCGTCAAATCCTTGCCATCGTAAATGGTTGCGCAGAATTTTCCTTCAGGAACCACGCTGCAATCGGGTGCTTTTTCCCAGAACAGTTTTGCGGTTGCGGTACTGCTGACATCACGGTATTCAACCCTGATGTCGTGCAAACCGGCCGTCATCTGTTTCAGTTTGCGGTATTTGCCGTTATAGGGGCTGGTACTGTTCCAGCCATCCAGCAACAATTCGCCATCTACCCAGACTTTTGCACCGTCATCAAAATCCGTCACGAAACGGTACAGGGATTCTTCAAAATTGACCTTGCCAACCCAGCGCACGGAAAAACCATCACTCGACACCATCGGTTCCGGTTGAGCATTAGCCCAGGCATAGTCAATGGTGGCAGGGGTTTTAAGCACTTGTACCGGCAACCCTTCCAATGCCTGGTTATTAAACAACATCATGCAGAAAGCATTGTCAGGCACTGCCCCACAACCTTCCACCAGTTGCCAACCGAGTTTCAGGGCAGCCGTACCGTAACGCTCGCGGTATTCCACTTTCACCACATGCTGACCGGCTTCAATGAACGGCGTTGCCTGTGCCTTGCCCGGCCAGCGCCAATCCGAACTCCACTGGCTTATCACCGGTTGTCCGTCAACCCAGACTTGCACGCCATCATCCATCTCAGCGTTGAAGCGGTAATAACCACTTGCCGGAAAATCAAAAGTACCTTCCCAGCGTGCCGAGAACATATCCGCAGGCACACCCTGCATCGGGCGGTCAGCCCAGTTGAAATTCAGCGCAGCAACCTGCTGGGTGCGCAACACATCCCCAGCTAACGCATCGCCCGCAAAGAAAGTACCACAGAAACTGTTGAGTGGTGCACCACTGCACCCCGCCATTTTTTCCCAACTCAGGCGTGCACTGGCCCATCCACCATTATCACGGTACTCATACTTGATCAGGTGCTTGCCTGCGCTCAATGGCAGGTCATACACGTATTCACGATTAGCATCGGCTGACCATTGGTCAATGATCAGTTTGTCATCTACCCAGACGCGCACACCATCATCGGCTTTGGCAATGAAACGGTATTTGTCAGCGGCAAACTCAAACATGCCCTGCCAACGGGCAGAAAACTTGTCAACTGGCACTTCCGGGTAAGGTGAACCGTCTTTCCAGGCAAAGTCGATTTGTGCCACCTCATCGACCTTAACCGCAGCATCTGCCACCCCGTTATTGGCGTAATATTCCCCGCAGAATTTGTTTTCAGGGATACTGGTGCAACCACTGGTTGCTTTCTGCCAATCCAGCTTGGCAAGCGCACCGCCACCATTTTCGTAATATTCCATGGTCACTCGATGCTGACCAGCGCTGACCAACACACCCTGTTTGTTCAACCCGTTCCACTGGTCACGCCACGAATCAATGATCAGGCGATCATCCAGCCAGACCCGCACCCCGTCATCACTGGTGGTCGTGAAGGTGTAATTGGCATTCTCAAAGACAAAATCCCCCACCCAGCGAGCCGAGAACTTGTCAGCCGGAATCGTGCCACCCGCTACCGGTGGCAGGCTACCCCAGTCAAAGTTGATATTGTTGGTGGCCTGAAAGCGCTTGGCTGAGCCTGCCAGCGTCATGTTATCGAAAAACTCACCACAGAAACTGCCCTGCGGCACAGTTGCGCAATCTACCAAAGCAGCATTCCAGCTCATGTTCAGGTAACTGCCCGGAACAGCTTTCAACTCAACCTGAATGCGGTGGCTACCAGCGGATAGGTTTTTCAATGCTTGACTGATATTGTTGGCACTGTAGCCGGAACTCTCATACAGCAGTGCACCATCAACCCAGATTTTCAACGCCCCCAAGCCGTGGCGGATTTCAAAAGCGTAATCACCTGTTGCTGCCACCTGGAACATCCCGTCCCAACGCAGCAACAAACCACTGGACAAATCAATGCCATCCGGGAAGCGGAACTTGCTGAAATCAAACTGGATACCATTGCTAGTCTGGGTTGGCGTCGTATCAGTGATCAGGGTTTTGCCAGTTTTGTCAATGAACGTCAGACACAGCTTGTCATCCGCCAGACTGCAAGCCAGTCGCTTGACCGATAAATCCACCTGCGCGTTGTAAGCAAGGTCAGTGTACTGCAAGCGGACACGGTGGGTTCCCGGAGTCAGCGATACATCAGTGGTCAGGGTACGCGCAGAAACCGCCGCAGCCGCACTGCCATCCAACACCAGCGCATCATCCACCCACAAACGCACGCTATCATCTGCTTTCAGGGTGAAACGGTAAGTGCCACCCAGCACATTGAACGCAGCATTGTATTGTGCAGTAAAACCATCACCACCAATTCCTGCATCCGGCCCACCAGCCAGCCAGTTTTTCACAAACAGCGGGGTGGAACTGCCACTATCATCCAACGTCGCTGGCTGTTCCAGCATCAGGGCAGGCTGCACGGCAACATCGCCCCCCTTATAATACGCCACACAGCTTTGACCCGCGCCTAGTTGCGGGCAAGAGAGCACCTCCGCTGATGTTTCCTCTTTCAGCCAGATACCCTGCGCAGAAACCGGCTCGGCAAGATTTTGTACCCGCGCATCCGGCACGGTCACTTTCAAACCTGTATTCAGAGCAAATCTGGCGGGGTACACACTTTCCACCATCGCATTGATGTCGGCTCCCGCTACCAGTTCCGGGGTGAAACGCCAAACCCTGCCGCTGGCAGTACTGGCTGGTGTCAGCACAAACGGCTGTGCCCAGTCCACCCCATTGTCCGCCAGCCGGGTAGTCGCGGCGGTTCCCACCTGTTGGTCAAATTCACGGAATACCTTGTTCACCAAAGCATCATCTGTACCGGACTGGTTGTTGTTCATGTAAACAAACTTCCGCGCCCCGCTCAGCCCGGCATGTAGCAACATTTCCTGATACAGGTCAGATTCAGCCAGCAAAGGCGCGTAACCGTCAGCCAAGGCAGTTTGCCCCTTGCCCGTCAGATAGGGGTAGAGCGGACGAGGCTGGGAGAAAGCCATTGCCATACCACGCAGCCGGTTGGTTTCGTAGCGGAAAGCATTGAAGGGGGTGGCAGCATAAGCAGTCTGGTTAATGGTGAAACCTGTGGCAGGCATTTGCCCGCTCAGGGTTTTGCTTTGCCCTGTACCAACGTAGGCTCCGGCCTTGGGGTTTTCACCCGGAATGGGGATTGAACTAGAGTAATAAGCCTGATCCCGCGCCACCACTTGGGCTGCCCCGAAGTAAGTGCGCAACGGGGTATAAAACGCCTGGTTCAGGTAAGCCGCCATACGTGCTTTCATCACGGCATCCCACGTTTGCTGGCACGAGCTGGCTTGCGCATCACCTGCATACATGGAAGCCAGATCGGTGAACCCCAGTTGTGTTTGCACGCTGGTAAAACGGCTGTCATTCTGGATCGCCAGCAAGTAAGCTGCCAGATCACCAGAAGCCTCCCCCGCCGCCTTGATGTCAGCCGCAGTCAGCGCCAGTGCTCGGTAATCCAGACTCACGAAATCGACCGTGCCACCCAGCGCCTTGTACTGTTTGAAAAACTCGCCCACTCTTGCCGCAACTGCCGCAATGCCGTTATCCAACCAAATACCGTGATCAGGCAGACCTCCCCCAGTGCCAGTCACCACCACCAACGGCTTGCCATTAGCATCGGTCAACACATTACTGGCACGGGCAATTTGCAGGAAATCCAGATCCAGGTTGAGGAAAGCCCGATGCCCTACCGGCATGGTTTTTGTCACAGCCAGCGCATTGCTGGCAGCCTGGGCAATACTGGCGGGGTCATTCAGTTGCTGGAGCGCAATACGGTGTAACGAACTGATTTTTTCCAGACTGCCATCCACCGGATACAACGAGTAGGCATGGCTGCCGGAAGGATCGAGAGGACTGGCTGTTGCACTCCCCAAAAACAGGAAAACCGGCAAGAGACCATTCAGAATGATACGTTGCAATAGGCGAGACGAGCGCAGCCCGCGTACACGTTCGTTGCACACTTTCATAATCCCTCGCAATACCAATGAGTCTGCACAATATTTGTTCTAATACGCAGTGTACGACTATCAATAGATCAAGTCTATTAAAAAACAATTTCCATTAGTGCCGCTTATCGGAGAGTCAGATTTGGTTCAGTTTCGCGCCTGAATAGGAAAAATTCACCTTCCACTACAACGCCAACTGGCGCATAATGCCCGGTTTTCTCCGACCCTGTACACCCATGTCCCCAGAAACAAATTCTTTACCTGCGTTCACCGAACTCGGCCTCGCCGCCTCCATCCTGCAAGCTGTACAGGAGTTGGGCTATGAAACACCTTCTGCCATTCAGGCCGAAACCATTCCGTATTTGCTGGAAGGACGTGATGTCCTGGGGCAAGCACAAACCGGCACAGGCAAAACCGCCGCTTTCGCCCTGCCCTTACTCTCCCGGCTGGATTTGAGCAAAACCGGCCCGCAAATCCTCGTCCTCGCCCCCACTCGCGAACTGGCGATACAGGTAGCGGAAGCCTTCCAGAAATACGCTGGCAAGCTGCCCGGTTTCCACGTCATGCCGATCTACGGCGGGCAGGATTACCGCACCCAATTCCGCCAACTGGAACGCGGCGTCCACGTTGTGGTCGGTACACCGGGTCGGGTAATGGATCACCTGCGCCGTGAAACCCTCAAGCTCGACAACCTGCAAGCACTGGTGCTGGATGAAGCTGACGAAATGCTGCGCATGGGTTTCATCGAAGACATCGAATGGATCATGGAACAGACCCCGGTCACTCGCCAAATCGCGCTGTTTTCCGCCACCATGCCACCTGCCATCCACCGCATTGCGCAGAGCTACCTGAACAATCCGGCGGAAGTCAAAATCAAGGTCAGCACCACCACGGCGGAAACTATCCGCCAACGTTATTGGCTGGTCAGTGGCCTGCACAAACTGGACGCGCTTACCCGCATCCTCGAAGCAGAGCCATTTGATGCCGTGATCATTTTCGTGCGCACCAAAAATGAAACCGTGGAACTGGCTGATAAACTGCAAGCCCGTGGCTACGGCGCGGTTGCTCTCAACGGCGATATTCCGCAGAACGTGCGCGAACGCACCATTGACCAGTTAAAGAAAGGCAAGATCGACATCCTGATCGCCACCGATGTCGCCGCTCGCGGACTGGACGTGGAACGCATCAGCCACGTCATCAACTACGACATCCCTACTGACACCGAATCCTACGTCCACCGTATCGGGCGTACCGGACGTGCCGGGCGCAGCGGTGATGCCATCCTGTTCGTTTCTCCGCGTGAACGCCATTTGCTGCGGGCGATTGAACGCGCCACCCGCAAGCCGATTGAGTTGATGGAATTGCCGTCCACCGAAGTCATCAACAACCTGCGCATTGCCCAGTTCAAACAGCGCATCACCGACACACTGGAAGCCGAAGATAGCCTTGACCTCTATCAACAACTGATCAGCGACTACGAGCGCGAACACAATGTCCCCGCCGTCGAAGTCGCAGCCGCCCTCGCCCGCCTGTTGCAAGGCGACGAACCGATGCTGCTGGAAGAAAGAAAAGCCCACCCCGCGTTTAACCCTGGTACTGCACGCGAACGTGAACCACGCGACCAGGAACAGCGCAAGGGCAAACGCAAAGCCAACTCTGCCTTCAGCAGTGACGAAGACACCATTGAAATGCAGCGTTTCCGCCTTGCCGTAGGGCGTGCGCATGGCGTCAAACCGGGCAACATTGTTGGCGCAATAGCCAATGAAGCTGGTCTGGATAGCCGCTATATCGGTCACATCGACATCCAGCAGGAATTCAGCCTAGTCGATTTGCCTGCTGGAATGCCGAAAGAAATCCTCCACGACCTGAAACGCGCTCGGGTTGCTGGACAAATGCTCAACATTGAACTGACTGACGAATCCGCAGCAGATTATTCCCCCAACCGCAGTGGCGGTGGTAGCAAACGTCAGGAAAGTGATCGTGGTGAACGTCGTCCGCGTGGTGATGCCCCCGCCTCCCATCGTCGTGAAAACCGCCGCCATGACAGTGATGATCGCCGCCCCCGCACTGACAAACCCGGTGGTAGTGACAGACCCAGATTCGGCAGCGACCGACCAGCAGGTGCGGACAAACCCCGCTTTGGGGGGGACAAGCCCAGATTTAGTAGCGACAAACCCCGTTTTGCTGATGACAAAACACACGGCAGCAAACCGCCAGCGAAGAAAAAAGGTCCTGACAAGGATAAAGGCAAACCCAAGCGTTTCAAGTGAAACGCTGTGCCTTGCTGAGCATGGACGACCTCGGCAGTTTCGTCTGCTATGACGAGCTGCTGCTGGCGCCCATGCAGCGTTACGGCTGGCATGTCCAGACCGTGGCATGGCGCGACCCGCATATCGACTGGAATTCTTTCGATCTGGTCATCATTCGCTCCTGTTGGGATTATCAGGATGCACCAGCAGCCTTTCTCAAAGTGTTGGAAACTATCGACCGTTCTTTAGCCCGCCTGGAAAACCCGTTATCTGTCATACGCTGGAATCTGCAAAAACATTATTTGCGCGATTTGGCTGCCCAAGGCATTCCCATTGTCCCCACCCTATGGCTACCAGAGCTGACGACCGCACAACTGCCAGAACTGTTTTCTCGGTGGACAAGCCCTGAAATCATCATAAAACCCGTGATCAGTGCTGCGGCTTTCGACACCTTCCGCCTGACACCAGATGCAGCGACCAAACAGGCAGATTTGCTGATCCGCACATTTCGACAACGCGAATGCATGGTGCAGCCCTTTCTGCCTGACATCATCACCGAAGGCGAGTATTCCCTGTTCTTTTTCGGCAATGAATACAGTCACAGCATCCTCAAAACACCCAAAGCAGGTGATTTCCGGGTGCAGGAAGAATACGGCAGCCTGTTACGCAGTGTAGAACCGGAACCGTTACTGCTAGCCTTGAGCCGTCAGGTACTGGCAGCCATTCCTACTCCTGTCTTGTATGCCCGCATCGACTGGGTACGGTTAGGCGCAGGTTTCGCCCTGATGGAACTGGAACTGATTGAACCGTCGCTGTATTTCAATATGGATACCGAGGCGGCAGAACGCTTTGCAAGGGTGGTGGACAGATGCTTGCGGAAGTAAAATGTGTCATTGCCCCGTGAACCCAGAGCATGGGTGGAAAATTATACCCGGTTCAGCTTCCAGCCTGATGCCAAACTTGTCCTGCACTGACAAAATGATGCCTTGGGCGAATGCCCAGATTTGCTGCCCAGTTGCATTACCGTGATTGACCAGCACCAGCGCATGTTTGGCATAAGTACCAGCGTCACCCTCTCGCCGACCTTTCCAGCCACACTGATCAATTAGCCAGCCTGCCGATGTTTTTACCCCACCCGCCTGCGGCCAGCCGGGTATAGCCGGGAATTGCGCCTTCAGAGCATCCCACTGCGCTTGCGCAATCACCGGATTCTTGAAAAAACTGCCTGCATTGCCAATCTGTGCCGGATCCGGCAGTTTTTCCTGACGCATACGGATAATGGCATCACTGATGGTACATGCATCCAGTTCCTTGCCTGCAAGCTGTTCTCGCACCCCGGCATAATCGGTTTTCCACTGTGGCTTGCGTGGCAAGCGGAACACGACCGCAACAATCAGCCAACGCCCTGGTTCCACTGACTTGAAATAGCTGTCACGGTAGCCAAAACGGCATTCTTCCTGGCTGAACTCACGCAATTCACCCGTGCGCCAATCGACCGCCTGCAACTCATGCAAACAGTCTTTCAGTTCCACCCCATACGCACCGATATTCTGCACGGGTGCAGCACCGACCGTACCTGGGATCAATGACAGGTTTTCCAGCCCGGCGAAACCTTGCTCAATCGTCCAGCGCACAAATTCGTGCCAGTTTTCACCCGCCGCCGCCCTGACATAGACATAATCATTGTCTTGCCCCAAAACCTCCCGATCCCGCAAGCGTACATGCACCACCAGCCCCGGAAAATCTTCCACAAACAGCAGGTTGCTGCCGCCCCCTAGAAACAGCACAGGTAACTCGGGATGTTCCTGCGTCCATTGCATCACGGTGCGCAACCCACCCAGCTTGTGCAGGGAGCAAAAATAACGGGCGGAAGCCGCCAGACCAAAGGTATTCAGCCCTTGCAGGCTAACATTTTCACGAATTTGCATGGATTATCGGGCAGGGTACAAACGGTGGTTCAAAGCAATTACCACCAGCAACAGCAAAGCCGCCACCAGCGTATGCGCGGTTGCAACGGGCAAGGGCAAAGCCATCACCACATTCAGGATGCCAAGTGTGACCTGAACCAACAACAACAGCAACAGCAAGGCAGGCATTGACCCCAGAATCTGCAAGCGTTTTGCCAGCAACCACACGGCAAAACCGCCCAAAAACAGGAAAACGGTCAATGCCCCCAAACGATGCGCCAGATGGATGGCGGTACGTGCTGGGTTTTCCAACACACCAAACTCATAATTCACCCCTTCTTGCCACTCAAACGCAAACCCTTTGGCGAAGTCTGCTGCGGGCCACCATTCACCGTGGCAAGTCGGAAAACTGGTTCCACACGCCACGGCGGCGTAATGTGTGCTAGTCCAGCCACCCAGAAATATCTGCACCAACAGTAACAGTAAGGCCAACACCCCCAGAATACGTACCCCACCCAAGGTATCGGAATACAGCGTATTGGGGCGTGAGGAATGCTGATTCAGCCACAGCAGCCACAACAGGGACAAGGTTGCAAACCCACCCAGCAAATGCGCTGTCACAATCAGCGGGCTAAGCAGCAATGTAACCGTCCACATGCCCAATGCAGCCTGAAACGTAACCGTACACAACAGCAGAAATGGCAACAACAAACCCTGCCTTATTTGTCGTCGATAGAACACCACCACCAGGAACAATGCGAGAATCAGCAAGCCCAACGTGCCTGCCACATAGCGATGAATCATTTCCGCCCATGCCTTCTCTGGCTCCAGAGGTCGCTCGAACTGGCTGGCATCCACCGACTCCGGCACAATCAGATGCCCATAACATCCTGGCCAGTCGGGGCAGCCCAATCCAGCATCCGACAAACGGGTATAAGCCCCCAAGATAATTACAACCAGCACAAGCAACAAAGCAACTGACAACAGGTAGGAATAAACTCTCTTCATTGACGGACACTCAAGCAAAAGCGTAAACCATAACAATAGGTTATTATGGCAGCATTTGGTTACAACCTGATACCCAAAACCCACAAAAACAGGGAAATACCACCCTCAGCATCACCCCTAAAAAGGCACTGTACTACTGACCACAACCTCTTCCCCCATGAGCGGATGAGGAAAACGGATGGCAGTGGCGTGCAGCAACAGACGCTCAGCTTTGGCGCAAATTTCCGGGCTGGCGTATAAATCATCCCCTAGGATCGGGTGTCCCAATGCCTGCAAATGCACCCGCAACTGATGAGAACGCCCGGTCACAGGTTCAAGCCCTACACGACTCGTATCCATCGCCACATCGTATCCCAGCACCTGATAGCCTGTGCAGGAAGGCTTGCCTAGCTCAAAGCTCACCATCTGGCGCGGACGATTCGGCCAATCAGTAATCAGTGGCAGATTGATTTCACCCACAGCGTGCAACATCCGGCCTGCTACCACTGCCTCATAACGCTTATACACCTTGCGTGTCTGGAACAGAATGCTCAATGCGCGTTCCATCGCCTTGCCGCGTGCCAGCACCATGATGCCTGATGTACCCATGTCCAGACGATGCACAGTCAAAGCCTCGGGGAATTCAGCCTGTACCCGGCTGATCAGGCAATCCTGCTTGTCTGCACCCCGACCGGGCACAGACAACAGACCCGCAGGCTTATCAACCACCAACAAGGCATCATCCGCATACAGGATTTGCAAACCTGTATGCACGGGAGGCAGGTAAATACTCATTGCCCCGTTTTGTACTGATGCATGAACACCACATGCAAATCCGTTTCAGGCGTAAAACCGGTTTTCTCCAGCACAAAAGTACGTGCATCTACCTTTTTCAAACCGGTAGCGCACACACTGATTTTGTCATCAGCCTTCTTTTTTTGCAGGGTCAGGCGGAATTTGCCAATTGGCCCTTTCCAGTTAGCTCCCGTCGTCAAAATGTAATCGACATACGTCGGTGACAGCACACTCCCCTTGTCCGGGCGGTTGGTTTTGTCAATCCACGCCGCGAAATCAGGCTCGATACAATACTTTTTGATCTTTGCATCACGTTCCTCATCAGCGAACCAGAACATGGCCTCACCCCCTGCTGCGGGCTTATAATCATGCGTAACGCGCAGTGGTTTGCCCGCCGGAAAAGTCTGCATCCAGTGATGGGTCATTTTCACCATGCCATCTTTCTTTTTGGTTTCTGTCTCGAATTTCTTCGCCTTGCCATCCACCTTGACGGAAAAACCCATTGGGTTGCTGGAATTCACATCCAACCCCAAATCCATTTCCGGGTTTTCCGGGAATTCCGGCACCGGGAACGCTACTCGTGTTTCAATCGCCTCCTTGCTGGTATTACGGAATACATAAGCCACCCGAATTTTGTCTTCGCTGACAAACAAATCCTCTTGTTCCATCACGATCGCATCAGTTTTGCCAATCACGATGCCACCTGCCCCCAGTGAAGCCACAGCATCATTGGCTGAAACCATCTGTGAAACTGCCAGCAATGCCAGCAAGCCCAACAGGTTTGCTTTTATTCCGTTCATGGTTAAATCCTCTATTGTTATCATCACCAGCCAAGTATAACGGTTCAGACTGGTAGCCTGCCTGCCTTTCCGCTAACATTCCGCCATGAATAAACGGAACCCGGCCTGATTTGCCTTATACATGACAAGACTATTTTCAAGTGCAGGGAAAACGTCCGAATATGCCGGTAGTCGGCTGGATGAGGCAGGCGTCGTACATTTGCTACGGTTACAGAAACGCCTGTACCTTATCTAGTCGGCTACCAGCATATCCCATCCAAAGCAGTACAAAGGAAACCAATGGACGCACAACCCAAAGACCCCCATACCGTCATCGTCAAGCTGCGTGATAGTGAAGGCACTTACACCTGTAACATCCAGGCTGGCAAACACCAGATGGTGGCTGATGAGCCAGTGCCTCTCGGTGGGGACGACCTAGGAGCTGCGCCTTACCAATACCTGAAAGCTGCTTTGGGTGCTTGCACTGCCATGACCCTGCGCATGTATGCCGAACGCAAAAAATGGCCAGTGGAAGACGTGATTGTTACCCTTGCCCATAGCCGCGACGCCAACAAACAGAGCGTCTTTTCCCGCGACATCAAAATTGTTGGCGAACTGACCGAAGAACAGCGTGAACGCCTGCTGGACATCGCAGACCGCTGCCCGGTACACAAAACCCTGAGTCACGGTGCAACCGTGTTGAGCAAACTTGTTGACTAACCTGAAAGGCTACCATGTTACACATTTACAATAGTCTGACCCGTCAGAAAGAACTGTTCGTTCCCATCATTCCCCGTCAGGTACGCATGTATGTCTGTGGCATGACGGTTTATGACTATTGTCACCTCGGTCATGCCCGTGTCATGGTGGTGTTCGATACCGTGTACCGCTACCTGAAAGCCAGCGGCTATGCGGTGCAATACGTGCGCAATATTACCGACATCGACGACAAGATCATCAAGCGTGCAGCGGAAAACGGCGAGCCGATGGATACCCTGACCCAGCGTTTCATTGATGCCATGCATGAAGATGAAGATGCCCTCAAGGTGTTGCGCCCGGATGAGGAACCTCGTGCAACCGGCAACGTCCCGGAAATGCTTGCCATGATCCAGACCCTATTGGACAAGGGCATGGCTTACCGGGGCAGTAATGGTGATGTCTACTATGATGTTTCAAGATTTGCCAGCTACGGCAAGCTCTCCGGGCGCAAGCTGGACGAATTGCGGGCTGGCGAGCGGGTAGCCGTGGATGAGGTCAAGGAAGATCCGCTCGATTTCGTCCTCTGGAAAGCCAGCAAACCCGGCGACCCGGCATGGGATGCCCCGTGGGGAGCAGGCCGTCCCGGCTGGCATATTGAATGTTCCGCCATGTCACAGAAATTGCTGGGCGACCATTTCGACATCCACGGCGGCGGTTCCGACCTGCAATTCCCGCATCATGAAAACGAAATTGCCCAAAGTGAAGGCTGTACTGGTCATCAACACGTCAATTACTGGATGCACAACGGCTTTATCCGCATTAACGATGAGAAAATGTCCAAATCACTCGGCAATTTTTTCACCATCCGTGAAGTACTGGAACACTACCGGGCGGCGGAAGTACGCTTCTTCATGCTCAACAGCCACTACCGCAGCCAGTTGAATTACTCCACCGACCAACTGGAAGCGGCACGCGCCTCCCTGACCCGCCTGTACACTGCCATGCGTGGCCTGCCTGAAGCGGGTGCCGCCATGCACACCGATTACGAACAGCGCTTCAACGCTGCGATGGACGACGATTTCAACACCCCGGAAGCCATTGCCGTCATGTTTGAACTGGCGCGTGACATCAACCGCATCCGCACAACCCAAAGTGACCCGGCTGCCGCCCCGTTGGGAGCCTTGCTCAAACTGCTGGGCAAGACACTGGGCCTGTTGCAGGATGACCCGGAAGACTGGTTCAAGGGTTCCACCAGCAGTGACGGGCTGGACAATGACAGCATCGAAACCCTCATCCAGCAGCGACTGGCAGCCCGTCAGGCCAAAAACTGGGCTGAATCCGACCGTATCCGTGACGAACTCAAAGCCCAGGGAATCATTCTGGAAGACAGCGCAGGCCGCACCACCTGGAAACGAGCATAAAGCATGAACAAAATCACTATTATCGGGGCTGGCTTTGCTGGCCTCACTGCCGTGCGTGAATTGCGCAAGCATGACCGCCATGCGGAAATCACCCTGATTTCACCCCGCGCCGAATTGCATTACCTGCCGGGTATCATCTGGATTCCCAGCGGTATCCGCAAGCGTGAAGATCTGATTGTGCCACTGGGCAATTTCTTCCAGCGCATGAATGTCAGGTTCCATCAGGGTAACGTTACTGGTCTGCGGGATGGCGGGCGCATCGTCGAAACCGACAACGGCGAAGTGACCAATGATGCCCTGATCATTGCTTCCGGTGGGCGTTTCATCAAGAAACTGCCGGGGATCGAGCACGCAATTACCCCCTGCGAAGGCATTGCTGCTGCCGAGCAAATCCGTGACCGCTTGAATGCCTTGCAAGGTGGCACGATTGCCATCGGCTTTGCAGGCAACCCCAACGAACCAAGCGCCATGCGTGGTGGCCCCATGTTCGAGTTCCTGTTTGGTACGGATACCCTGCTGCGCCAGCAAGGTCGCCGTGACCGGTTCAAACTGGTGTTTTTCAGCCCTGCCGACAAGCCCGGCAACCGTTTAGGCGAAAAAGCTGTGAAAGGCTTGCTGGATGAAATGCAAAATCGCGGCATTGAGACCCATCTCGGTCACAAAATGAAAGGCTTTGAAGCCGACAAAGTAAAAACCGAAGGTGGTGAATTCGACGCAGACCTGATCCTGTTCATGCCCGGCATGACAGGCAACCTGTGGTTCGACAACACCACCCTGCCCCGCTCTGCCGGTGGCCTGCTCAAAGCCGACAAACACTGCAAGGTCGAACACTGGGACAAAGTTTATGTGGCGGGCGATTCCGGTAGCTTCCCCGGCCCTGACTGGATGCCGAAACAGGCGCACATGGCAGACTTGCAAGCCGAAGCAGCCGCGAAAAACGTATTGGCTGAGTTGGGCGGCAAACCTGCGGATGCCACCTTCAAAATTGAACTGATGTGTATTGTGGATTCCAACAACAAGGGAATGCTGGTATCACGTACTGAACAAAAGAACCTGATGTTGCCCAACTGCCGCCTGTTCCACTGGGCAAAACGTGGGTTTGAGTGGTGGTATTTGCGGCAGTACCGCTAAACTTACCGGATGCCTGAAAAGAAAAAGCCCCGCAATGCGGGGCTTTTTCATAGAAGATAACCGGCTGATTACATCATGCCGCCCATTCCACCCATGCCGCCCATATCGCCGCCCATTGCTGGAGCATCTTTCTTCGGCAGCTCAGCAACCATCGCTTCAGTGGTGATAATCAGGCCGGAAACAGATGCTGCATTTTGCAGGGCTGTACGGGTTACTTTGGTTGGGTCAAGAATACCCATTGCGATCATGTCGCCGTACTCGGAAGTACGGGCGTTGTAGCCGTAGTTACCTTCGCCAGCCTTGACCGCATTCAGGACAACCGATGGCTCATCACCGGCGTTGGCACAGATTTGACGCAGTGGCTCTTCCATCGCACGCATGGCGATCTGGATACCGACATCCTGCTCATGGTTGTCGCCTTTCAGGCCAGCAATCGCTTGCAGGGCACGTACCAGCGCAACGCCACCGCCAGGAACAACGCCTTCTTCAACCGCAGCACGGGTAGCGTGCAGTGCGTCTTCCACACGGGCTTTCTTTTCCTTCATTTCGACTTCGGTAGCCGCGCCGACCTTGATTACCGCAACACCGCCTGCCAGTTTGGCAACGCGCTCTTGCAGTTTTTCACGGTCATAATCAGAAGAAGTGGTTTCGATTTGCGCACGTACCTGATCAACACGCGCCTTGATGTCATCCGCTGCACCAGCACCGTCGATGATGGTGGTATTGTCTTTAGTGACATTGATACGCTTGGCTTGACCGAGGTCATCCAGCGTGACTTTATCCAGTGTCAGGCCGACTTCTTCGGAAATCACAGTACCGCCAGTCAGGATGGCGATGTCTTGCAGCATGGCTTTACGACGGTCGCCGAAGCCCGGTGCTTTGACCGCTGCCACTTTAACGATACCACGGATGTTGTTCACCACCAGTGTCGCCAGTGCTTCGCCTTCGATGTCTTCCGCGATGATCATTAGCGGCTTGCCTGCTTTGGCAGCGCCTTCGAGTGCAGGCAGCAGTTCACGGATGTTGGATATTTTCTTGTCGTACAGCAGTACAAACGGGCTTTCCAGTTCAGCCGCCATGCTTTGCTGGTTGTTGACGAAGTAAGGAGACAGGTAGCCACGGTCGAATTGCATCCCTTCAACCACGTCGAGTTCGTTGTCCAGACCTGAGCCTTCTTCAACGGTGATAACGCCTTCTTTACCGACTTTGTCCATTGCCGTAGCAATGATGTTACCGATGGCTTCATCAGAGTTGGCAGAAATGCTACCAACCTGCGCAATGGCATTCGTGTCTTCGCAAGGCTTAGACATAGCGTGCAGTTGCTCAACCGCAGCAATAACCGCCTTGTCGATACCGCGCTTCAGATCCATTGGGTTCATGCCTGCGGTAACGGCTTTCATGCCTTCACGCACGATGGCTTGCGCCAGCACGGTTGCAGTGGTAGTACCGTCACCGGCAGCATCAGAAGTCTTGCTGGAAACTTCCTTGACCAGTTGTGCGCCCATGTTCTCGAACTTGTCTTCCAGTTCGATTTCCTTGGCAACCGATACACCGTCCTTGGTTACGGTTGGTGCGCCGAAAGATTTTTCCAGCACGACGTTACGGCCTTTAGGCCCCAGAGTAACTTTAACGGCATTTGCCAACACGTTAATGCCTTTCACCATGCGTGAACGGGCATCATCACCAAAACGTACTTCTTTAGCACTCATTGTTGTAAACCTCTATGTAAATCTTTGTCCGGGTCGGAATTCTTAGTCTGCAACTTAGCCTTCAACAATGGCCAGCAGGTCTTCTTCACGCATGATCAGCAGCTCTTGACCGTCTACTTTCACGGTTGTGCCAGCGTATTTGCCGAACAGTACTTTGTCGCCAACCTTGACTTGCATGGCAACGCGCTCGTTGTCGTCACCAACCTTGCCAGGGCCTACTGCCAGTACTTCACCACGATCCGGCTTTTCCGCTGCATTGTCAGGAATGATGATGCCGCTAGCAGTTTTGCGTTCTTCTTCCATACGGCGTACCACAACGCGGTCATGCAAAGGACGAATATTCATAATCGGATTGCTCCTCAAACCAGTTAGGGTTGAATGTTAAGGTTTAGATTATTAGCACTCTAGGCTAGTGAGTGCTAATAATAAGGTCGGGTCAGGCAAAGTCAAGGGCGGGCAAATGAAATTTTTACTTCAAGGCAGGAAGGAACCATCGTCACGGCGTTCAACCACTTCACCATCAATATCGCGGCTACTTTGGCGAGGTGATGCATGGGTCTGAAAGCCGTGGACGGAAACCACTGCCCGTTTAAGCCACAGTTTCAGCAACAGATGACGGGTTGGCGGCAACACGCACAACAAACCAAGAACATCGGTAAAAAAACCGGGAATCATAAACAGCAAACCACCCACCAGCAAAACCACCCCTTCCAGCATGGCATGAGCAGGAAGCTGACCTTCATTCATGCTGCGCTGGACTCGTGTCAGGGTGGCAAACCCTTGCTGACGTAACAGGAACATGCCCAGTACACCGGCTAGAATCAACAGCAACAGGGTAGACAAAGCCCCGATTGCACTACCAACCTGAATCAACAACCAGATTTCAATGAAGGGGATAACAAGGAATAACAGGGCAAAAATGGGCAATGGGCGCATGAAAACTCTACCGGAACTGACAATACCCTTGTATATCAGTCCTACACGCCTTTTTTCAAGTTAACCCCATGCAAATCAGGCTGCTGACTCAGTGTTTCCCTTGATCCGCTGACAGAGTTGCGCCAGAGGAATGGGGCGACCACAGTAATAGCCTTGGGCGAAATCCACCCCAATCTGCCGTAATCGGTGCAAGGTTTCCGCATCTTCGACCAACTCGGCGATAGTCAGCAAATTCATGACTTGCCCCACGTCATGCACAGCCTTGACCATTGCTGCATCCACCGGGTTTGTCACCAGATTGTGGACAAAATTACCATCAATTTTCAGGTAACTTAGTGGCAGTTCACGTAGATAGCTGAGGGAAGAAAAACCGCTGCCGAAATCATCCAGCACCAAATGGCAACCCAAGCCATGCAAAGCGTTCATAACCCGCTTGGTGTGCACAAAATTGCTGATAGCGACCGACTCGGAAATCTCGAAACAGATCATGCCGGGATCAATCTTGAATTGCCTGACCTGACGCTCCACATACTGGAACAACTCCGGGTCTTGCACTGACTGGGCCGACAGGTTAATCATCAAGCGGGTATCCACACACTGCCCTGCATCATTGTTACAGCGACAATCTGCCAGCATCTCCAGTGCCTTGTGGATGATCCAGCGGTCGATGCTGGTCATCAGATCCAGTCTGTCAGCCACCGGCAGAAAACTACCTGGACTCAGCAAAGCCTGACGAAAAGGCAAACGCAGCAGGATCTCGTATTGCCGGAAACGCCGCTCATGTTCATTGCGCAACGGCGCAACCGGCTGGGCAAACAGGATAAAGCGGTCATCCCGGATAGCATCTTTCAACAACTTGCTCCAGTCGTGTACTCGTTGACTGGACATTTCTGTTACGGTTTCACTTTCATGCACAAACACCTGATTCCGTCCCAATGCCTTGGCGGTATAACAGGCTTTATCCGCATCAGAAAACAGTTGCTTTATCTGGAGGCGCGATGAAGGCATAAACTCCAGCAGGCCAATACTGGCACCAATCGAAAAGACTTTCCCTTCCCAACTGAAACGAAAATTGCGCACTTCGGTCAGGATAGCATCCATAATGCCCCGGCCTTTTTCAACGTTGCAGCCTTCCAGAAAAATGGCAAATTCATCACCACCAATTCGTGCAACCTTGTCAGAACGGCGTACTGCACGCAGGAATATATGTGCCACCTGTTTCAATAACTCATCGCCAGCCGAATGCCCACAGGTATCATTGATAATCTTGAAATTATCCAGATCCACACTGGCTAAAACATGGGTACGGGCAAGCGCAGAGGTATCATGCGCCAATTGCTCCACATATTGTTCAAAGCTGGTACGATTCATTAAATCCGTCAATGGATCACGGGATGCCTGTCGGTACAGGCGATTAATTACCTTGCGGTCAGCCGTGACATCCCGAAAAATGAGCACAACCGTTTTGCAATCATCCAGAATGCAGGTTGTATGCAATTCAACAAAACGGCAATCCCCCACCCGTGGAAACAGTTTGGGTTCTTTGGGATTTCCCGTGGTCATGCACAAGATGTAGTGTTCAGTATTGACA